>PVMK01126630.1_pt1 | contig 35951 bp, 31 predicted proteins | sample 1853481 | NCBI WGS metagenome assembly PVMK01 (sample SAMN08533507, study PRJNA380276) | Marine sediment metagenome, whole genome shotgun sequencing project. | reverse complement strand
GCGGCTCTGGGTCCGTGCAAGCGTCTTCCTGGCATTGCGCGAGAAGCTCGCGTGCTTCTCTGTTACAGCCATCTACGGTGCCACCCTCGTCGATACACCGCATTTGATGCTGCGTGGCCCTCGCCTCACACCGTTGCTCACAGGTCGGCGGCGGGCACTCCTTGACGCACTCGAAGAAGGCGTGGATCGCGCGGCCAAAACACGCCTCGCGGTCACCGCCGTCATCCGTACACGCGTCGAAGACGGCAAGCGCCGCCACAACGCACGCGTCGCGGCACTCGCTGGGCGGCACGCCCTCGCGATCGGCAGCCTCGTCGAGAATAGTCGCGAGCTCGTTCTGGGTCGTGTCGCTACCGCAGCTTTGCAGAATCAAAATGGAGGCCGCGAAAACCGTGAGTATGGATGCCGTGAGTTTCATGAGCGCCTACCTAACTTTTGAAAGGGATGATGCCCGAGCGGACAGCGAGCATACACCTGCCCACGGCCGACTGTCTTGCCCCGAACTAGGGTCTAAGCGCTGTCCCGCACAATGTACGCTGCCTCACAATTCGGCCGACTGTCACCCCACCGGGCTACCCAGCGAAGCGCGCTTTCAAGTGCGCGAGGAACGTGAGGTAGAACGGGTCGCAGAACTCCTGGGTGACGTCGTCGTCTTTCGACTCGAATCGAGTGATCCACGAGACGTATGACACGTTCTCGTCGGTAACCGGCAAGACGGAAACAGTGCCGTAGTAGAACTTCAAATCATCCTTAGAGATGGGCGAGGGGCCATCGGTGATTTGATACTGGAACACATGCTCGAGGTCGTTGATGGCGATTAGCGTCTCGTGAATCCCTCCGTTGAGGAGCCGCTTGGCGCCGACCTGGTCACTTCGCGCATCGCCGACGGGTTCGACGGACTCGATCGCCTGGGTCCACGACATATCGTGAAAGTTCCGAAGTAGCTGCCAGACCTCGTCGACCGGGGCGTTGATGACCGCACTGTGCACGCATTTACCCATGTTCCACCTCTCTCGAATGAATCGCCTACGTTTCTCCGGCAAGGAAGTTAGGCGTCTTTCGGCCCCGGACACTATTCTGGCCGAGGCTCGCTTACAAGCTTTGCAAGTACAGAATCGCCTCGGCTGCAGCCGTGCGTAGGCAGGCGTTCGTGTTGACCTTCTTCTTGAGGAGGCCCTCGGTGCGGATGCGATTCTGGGCAGCCTCGAGAGCGGGCATCGCCGTCTTGTCGCCCAGAGCACGAAGCTTCGCGACCGCGTCCCTTCGATCGAGACACGTCTCGCCTTGCTCGAGGTCGAGCAAATACGAGCCTAGGCGGTTGATCTGAGCGCCCAAGCCCACGTCGTCGGCAACGGCCACCGCGTGCTGCCGTCTGCGCAGGACTTCGGCGGACGACGATATGCTCACCAGCTGATCTTCGGCGTCACCGTCCCCCACCTCTCGCACGAGCGTCCCCATGAAGTCGAGCGCCGCATCGACGACGCCGGGCGCCTTCTTGTCGAGCATGAGCTGGAGATTCGTGCGCATGAGCTCGTCCTTGGCGAGCTTCGGTTCCAACAGGACCGCCTTCTCGTAGGCAACCAATGCCAGAATGCTGCGCTGGGCACTCGCGTGCGCGTGGCCGAGAACCATCTGCGCGTATGGATCTTCGCGGACTGCCTTCTTGTGTTCGATCAGATAGGCCGCGGCTTCCTTCGGGCGCCCCTGCTCGAGCATCTCGGCCGCCGCCTCTGCCTCAGGGCCGTGCTTCGGTGCGACCATCGGCAAGTGGTTGCGCGTTGGAAGGTAGTCGGGGCCGTTGCTGCCGAACGCGAAGACGAACATCGCCGGGAAACCGACGACCATCGCCGCGGTCGCGACGATCTGCCACGGCGCCCTCCGCTTGGTTACTGCGCGGGCCACTGCTGGAGCGACGGTTTCCCTCAAGCTTTCGGCGACGAGGGACGGAATCTCCCGCAACCCCGAGTCCGCACCCGCCGAGAACGCTTCATCGTCGAGAATCTCATCGATCCGCACGATGTATTCGGCCGCGTTCGGGATTCGGTCTTCCTTGTGCTTCTCGAGCCCATGGCGAATCAACGCTTCTACGCTCTTCGGCACACGCGCATCGGGCGCGACCTTGCGAAACGGAGGCACCTCGGCCGAGGTGTGCATGTTCAGCAACGCGAGGACTTCTTCCGCCTCGAACGGCGGCGCGCCGGAGATCATCTCGTACAACATGACCGACAGCGCATACAGGTCTGCGCGCGCATCAATCGGCTGACCGAACGCCTGCTCGGGCGCAATGTAAGTCGGCGTTCCGATCGTGACGCCCAGTTGAGTCAATCGCGGATCATCGCTCCGCAGGTTCGCGCCATCAAAGAGCTTCGCGATTCCGAAGTCGAGGATCTTGGCGAAATCGGGGTCCTCATCCTGCTCGACGAGGATGACGTTCTCAGGCTTCACGTCGCGGTGAACGATGCCCGCGTCGTGCGCGCACACCAACGCGCTCAACACGTGGCGCCCAATGTGCAACGCGCGCCTCCAGTCGACCCTGTGCTCGCGCTCCAGGAGGTCGAACAGGGAGACGCCGTCCAGCACCTCGAGCACCATGTAGAGCGTCCCGTCCTCGAGGCGCCCGAAGTCCGAGACGTTGACGCAGTTCGGGTGGTCGACGCGGCCGGTCGCAAACGCCTCGCGCTCGAAGCGGATGTTGACCTCGTCAATGCCTTCCACCTCGGGATGCAACAGCTTCAGCGCGATGGGGCGCCTTAGTGAAAGGTGCTCCGCAAGGTAGACGCACCCCATCCCGCCGGAACCGAGAACCCCGGTAATGCGGAACTTCGAGTCCAAGATATCCCCGATCCGCGGAATCTGACTTTCCGAGGCAGCCGGCAGCGTAGGCGCTCGGCTCCCCACTTCTGACGTGCGCACCGATACAGTATTGCGAAAATCGGAGGCTGCCGCCTGCAAGACTCGACTCGGGCGTGAACGCGGCGGAACTACGCGGAAAGACGCGAATCCGGCTGGATGCTTGCCGGATGACATGCGAGATAGATCACAAGATGAAGAGCCGATTCACCCGAGCCCTTCTCACGGTTGCTGTTCCGGTGTTCGCGCTGCTGTCGGTTACCCCGGCGGCCGAGGCCCAGATCCCGAAGACCGTTGCGTCCCCGTACGCGGCGCCGGCAGACCAAGCGCTTCTCGTGTTCTCGCGCCCTCGTCGCAGACAAGCGAGTGAGACAGCCTATCGAATCGTCACCCAAGCCGGCCGGTGCATCGCGGTGCTCTACAACGGGTGGCAGGGAGCCGCGCCGATGTGGCCGGGAAAGCACATGCTCATGGTGGTCACCGGCACGGCGCCGCCGACGATCCAGCTCGTGCAGGCCAACCTGAGCGCGGGCAAGACGTACGTGATCAAGCTGCGCCCGCGAGTGAACATGAAGAGCCCGGTCGAGATCGAGGTCCTCAGGCGCCGCGCCCAGCCCCTCGAAGCGTTTCCCGCCGCGGTGCGAGAGCTTGCGCCTGGTAAGCCGGACTTGAGGCAATGCACGGAATGGGTGTTGTGGAAGCGGTCGAAAATCGAGCCGAAGGCCGAGCGGGCCAAGCGCAAGTGGGACGAGGCCGCCGATGAACACCGCGACGCCCACACCGTGCGGCGAAACGACGGGTGGACGGCGGCCGAGGTGCAGGAGCCCTGAGCTACGAGACCTGCTCGTCGGCCTGGTCAGCGAGGTTCCAGCGCTTGAGCGCGCGGCGGAAGCTCCGCGCATTGGTGTAGCCCGCGTGTCGCATGACCTCGTCGGTCGTTTGGTTTCGCTCGAAACACTCGAGGAGGATCGATTTGCGGACCGCGTCCACGAGAACGCGGAACGTCGTGCCGTCTTCGTGAAGGCGACGTTGTAGCGTGCGCGGGGTCATGTGAAGCGCCGATGCAACGCCCTCGATGCTCGAATTCCCCTTCGGGAGCAGCAGCTTGATGTGATCCCGGACCGTGTCGATGAACTCATGGAACTCGAGCGTCGCATGAAGCCCCGATGCAACGCCGCGAAGCTGACCGTGTAGCGCTTGGTTGCCGTGCGCGAGCGGAAGGTCCCATGCCTCATCATCCGCAAGGATTGAAGTCTTCTCCTTGCCAAAGAGCACAGAGCAACCAAACGCACGCGTGTACTTCTGGATTTCGCCCCGATAGGGATGCTCGAAGTGCACCTCACGGGCTTGAAACTTCCCGTCGGTCGCGAAGCGGAGGAGCTTCATGACGAATACTGCGATGAACTCGATTTCGTGGGCGGTGATGGCGAGCTCGTGTTCGATCTTGTTGATGTGAATCGCGTGGTACTCGGGATGCTCTCCCAAAGTGACGACACGCCCGTGAGACAACAACTCTTGGTACTGCACGCTGGCCTCGAGGCCTTCGCCCACGGTTTCGGCGCTCGTCAGGAGGAGGACGACCAAGTGATCGGCGCGCGGCTCCCAGGCCTCGGCGGCGCTGAGCCCGAGGTGCCTATCCCCGCTCTGCGCAAGAGCGGCGCGCCAAAAGCGGCCCAACGCATCCCGCGGTGGCCGGCTGTTGGTATCCATGAAGATATCGATATCGGTGCCGACCTCCTCGCAGAGAGCCTCGACATCCAACCCGAGCGCTCGGAACGAACCTACGACTCCACGCGCCCATGCGCCGGACACTCGGATTCCCGAATTTTCCCTGCTTTTCGCGGTTGAGTCGCCCACCGCCGCTGATCGATCCACAAGGGCGAGAGAATTACAAGCCTAGAGGGTGAATTTTCACCGCTCGTGGCGCATTCGGTGCCCTCTTTTGTCGTCGGCGATGCAGGGAGGGCAGATACGTTCCTCTACGTCATTCGGTGCAAGGCGGGCACCAGCGGTCCGGGGCGCAGACAAAGGATGAGCCCACCATCCCATCCAGAGTCAGGCGAAACAGCGTCCCTCTAAGATGGTGCCCGCCTTGCCTCCCTTTCGGGGGGCGCCACCAGAAGCCGGTCAATGCTCATAGGAGCGCTGATCGGCTTCCTCCTTTGGTGAACAGCGCTAGAAGGTCGTCCCATGAGTGTGCTGGATCGCTATCTCGATGATCTCGACGCGAGCGTGGACGGCGACACGCTGTTGACTCGGTTTCTCGAATACACGACCGATCAGGGGCTTGAGCTCTACCCTGCGCAGGAAGAAGCGGTGATGGAGCTGTTCGTGGGGAACAACGTGATCCTCAACACACCGACGGGGTCCGGCAAATCGTTGGTGGCGCTGGCTGCTCACTTTCGTTCGGTCGCGCTTGGCGAGCGGTCCTTTTACACGGCGCCGATCAAGGCGTTGGTGAGCGAGAAGTTTTTCGATTTGTGTCGCGTGCTCGGGCCGCAGCGCGTGGGAATGATGACTGGGGATGCAACGGTCAATCGCGATGCACCGGTGATCTGTTGCACCGCTGAGATTCTGGCCAACCTCGCATTGCGCGAAGGCGATCGGGCCGATGTCGACGGCGTCGTGATGGACGAATTTCACTACTACGCCGACAGGGACCGCGGAGTCGCGTGGCAGACTCCGCTGCTCACCCTACCCCAGGCCCGATTTCTGCTGATGAGCGCGACGCTTGGGGAAACCCGTGTGTTCGAGGATGCGATTACCGAACTCACCGGGGTGACGACGACGCTGGTGAAGAGCACCGACCGACCGGTGCCGCTCGATTTCTCGTACAGCGAAGAGAACCTGCAAAACGCGGTCGTCGCTCTGCTGGAGGACGGCAAAGCGCCGATCTACGTCGTGCATTTCGCCCAGCGCGCCGCGACAGAGCAAGCCCAGAGCTTCATGAGCGTCGACTTTCTCTCTAAAGACGAGAAGAAGGCGGTGAAAGAGGAGCTCAGCGGCACCCGCTTCGACACGCCGTTTGGCAAAGAGCTCAAGAAATTCCTGCATCACGGCATCGGTGTGCACCACGCAGGGATGCTGCCGAGGTACCGGCGCCTCGTGGAGCGGCTCGCGCAGGAAGGGAAGCTTCGAATCATCTGCGGGACCGACACCTTGGGGGTCGGTGTGAACGTGCCCATCCGAACGGTGCTCTTCACGAAGCTCTGCAAGTACGATGGTGAGAACACCAAGGTGTTGACCGTTCGCGACTTCAAGCAGATCGCGGGACGCGCGGGGCGCCGCGGCTTCGACACGCACGGCAGCGTCGTCGCACAAGCTCCGGAACACGCGATCGAGAACAACAAGCTACGGGCGAAGGCTGCCGGCGATCCGAAGAAGCTCCGCAAGATCAAAATGAGGCAGCCGCCGGAGCGGGGATACGCACACTACGACGCCGACACGTTCACGCGGCTCCAGGAGTCCGCGCCCGAGCCGCTCGTATCTCGGTTCCGCGTGAGCAACGCGATGATCCTCAACCTCTTCGAGCGGGAGGACAATGGTTGCCTCGCGCTCCGGCGGCTCATTCGTAGCAGCCACGAAGGGCCTGGGGCCAAACGGCAACATGGGCGGAGCGCTATCGCGATGATTCGATCGTTACGGGATGCCGGTGTGCTCGAGTTGAGCCCGGATGGGGCGCGCGTGAACGAGGACTTTCAGTCCGACTTCTCGCTCAACCAGGCGTTGTCTCTGTATGTGGTCGAAGCGGTCGACGTGCTCGACGCGGAAGACGCTGCGTACCCGCTCGACGTTCTCACACTGGTCGAGGCCACGCTCGAGCACCCATGGGCTGTTCTCTACGGGCAAACCAACACGCTGAAGGGGCGTGCGGTCGCGGCGATGAAGGCGGAGGGCATGGACTACGACGAGCGCATGGCCGAACTCGAGAAGATCGACTACCCGAAGCCTAACGCTGAGTTTCTCTACGCCACCTATGACTTGTTCTCGGAGCGTCATCCTTGGGTCGGCAACGATGTGCTTCGGCCGAAGTCGATTGCCCGGGACATGTACGAGCTCGGCATGAGCTTCGTCGAGTACGTGAAGGAGTATGGGCTTCAGCGCTCCGAAGGCGTGTTGCTGCGCTACCTGACCGACGCCTACAAGGGGTTCGTTCAAACGGTTCCAGAATCGGCAAAGACCGACGAGCTCTATGACGTGTCCGACTGGCTCGGGCTCACGGTGCGTTCGGTGGACGCAAGCCTTCTCGACGAGTGGGAGCAGCTGCAGGCCCCCGAAGACGAAGTCGTCGCGCCGGTGGAGCGCCACGATGACGAAACATTCGACATCACCAAAGACGTGCGCGGCTTCACAACGATGGTGCGCAACGCAGTGTGGCAGATCGTCCGCTTCCTGGCGTTCAAGCAATACGACCGCGCCGCAGAGGCGCTGTCTGAGGCTTCGGAAGCCAACGAATGGGACTACGGACGCTTCAAAGAAGCGCTTGCGCCCTATTGGGCGGAGTACGACGCCGTCCAAATCGGCCCAGACGCGCGCAGCAGCGCACAACTGAAGATCGAGCAAGGCGAAGCGGAGTGGACGCTCACGCAGATCCTGCTCGACCCAGACGAACACCGCAGCTGGCACATGCGTTTCAGCATCGATCTCGCTGCAAGCAGGGAGGCAGGCGTGCCGGTCATCACACTGCTCTCGATCAGCGACTAAGCGGCACCGTCTTCTTTGGCTTCTTTGATGTCGACTGGGTTTTCCTCGGCCAAGTCGAGCATTTCGTTGGTGGCGTCGGCGGGGAGCTCCTCTACGGAGCGGAGTCTTCGTTCCATGGCACGGGTTCGGACGCCCGTGTCTTCCAGGGTACGGCCCGCGGTTTCGAGCTGGCGCTTCACCTTGTCCAGCACGCCACCAAACTTGCCGAACTCGTGTTTGACGGCTCCGAGCACCTTCCACACTTCGCTCGAACGTTGCTCGATGGCGAGAGTGCGAAAGCCGATACGGAGGCTATTGAGCAGGGCCGCAAGGGTGGTCGGCCCCGCGACGACGATGCGATGCTCACGTTGCAAGCGCTCGACCAAGCCCGGATGGCGCAGCGCCTCGCAGTAGAGGCCCTCGGTCGGGAGGAAGAGGATCGCGAAGTCGGTCGTCAGCGGTGGGTTCAAGTACTTGGTGCTGACGTCTTTGGCGGAATCTTGAATCGAACGGATGAGCGCGCTTTGTGCTTGTTGCACGGCGGCCACATCGCCATTCTCGCTCGCGTCGACGAGACGCAGGTAATCTTCCTGCGGGAACTTCGAATCGATCGGAAGCCAAACGCATTGGTCGGGGTCGTCGCTCGCGCCTGGGAGCCGGATCGCGAACTCGACGATGTCCCGTGAATCGGGGCGCGGCCTCACGTTGCGATCGAACTGCTCCGGCGCGAGGACCTGCTCGAGCAACGCGCCCAGCTGCACCTCGCCCCAGGTACCACGGGTTTTGACGTTGGTGAGCACCTTCTTGAGATCACCCACCCCGCTCGCGAGGCTTCGCATCTCACCGAGGCCCTGCTGCACCGCTTCGAGGCGATCGCCAACGAGCTTGAACGACTCGCCGAGCCGCTTTTCGAGTGTGCTCTGGAGCTTCTCGTCGACCACCTCCCGCATCTGCTCGAGCTTGCGTTCGTTGCTGCTGCGCAACTCTTGCAGACGGCCGTCAACCGTTTCCTGGAGGTGCTTGAGGCCCCCCTGGTTCGCCTCGGTCAGCGTCTTGAGCTGGACGGTGAACGCCTGGAACTTCGTGGTCTGCGAGTCGCCGATCTGGGAAATCGTTTTGACCAGGGTCTCGGTGCTGGCCTGGTGGGTCCGAGAAACCTCTTGGCGGAGCTCGCTCGCGGTGGCGGACGCCTCCTCCCGGGAGGCGCGAAGCTCCGTTCGAAGGACATTGGCTGTTTCGGCGCGGGCCTTGGCCTCGGCCTCGGAATGAACGTCCGAATCGCCACCCCTCCTTTTAAGAAGAACGAACGTGATGACCAGATTAGTGGTGAGCAGAAGCACCACGGCCACCAAAAGCGGAACTACCATCTCCCAAACCCCCAAAAACCCGAGCCGTTCGGGATACTAGCATCATCCTGACGGTTTGAGCAGTGCTGAACGAGGGGGGCGGCGACGTGCTACGCTGCCGAGCGCTCATGCCAAGGGGGGGTCAGCCAGTCGAGGAGCTCCAGGCGCTCCTGCCTACGTCAATCGCGGTTCGGTTCGAGGAGATGTTCCCGGACCTCCGTGCGGGCCGTATCAAGCGGCGCGATCGCAGGCGAGCTGAAATGCTTCGCAAGGCCGAACCTGTGCTGCAGCGAGCGCTCAATCCGATGGAGGTGGTGCGCTTCACGACGAACGGCGTCCGGCAGCTGACGTGGTGGCTGCTGACCGCTGGGTCGATGAACCCATTTGCCAATCGCACGACACTGGTGCTGACCGACCGGCGAGTGTTGCTGATTCACACCGACTCCAAGCAGCGGCCGCGGATGTTTGCAAACCAACTCCCGCTCGAGCGCATCCGTGCCACGACAGGCCGCAACAGTTACATCTTCATCCGTTCCGGCCGTGAGCAGCTGATGTTCCACGGCGTCAAGAGGACGGAGGCCCGACAACTCAGAGGCTTGCTCGATTCGACCGCAACCAAGAAGGGCGGCTGGCAGAACCTCTGCCCACGGTGCTTCACGGCAACCGACGGAGCACCGCTTGCATGCGAGAAATGCGGCGAGGTATTCAAGAGCCCAAAGAAAGCCGCGCTCCGCTCGTTGTTGTTTCCGGGACTGGGCGATTTCTATTTGGGTTACCACAAGTACGCAACGCTGGAAATCATTGGCGCTACCCTGCTTTGGGCCCTGTTCCTGAGCACGCTGGTACGGGCAGTGATGGCCAAGGGCCTCGAAGGCGCTCTCGTTGCCGCCCCCCTCCTCGCCCTCCTCGCCTTCATCCACATCGGCGACGCTCTCCTCACGCAAGCCAAAGCCAAGACCGGCCTCCACTCCCAGGACGGAACGCTTCCCACTGGTGACGACAGCCCCCCTTCAACCAACGATTAGATACGTCGAGCCTGGCCCGGCGCCTAGAGCCGACGAGCTAAAATGCTGATGCTGTGGACGCGGAACTTCTGGGCGGCATTCTGCGTCGAGTCTTGACTGAACGAGTAGGCGTCGTTCGGGCTCGTCTTTTCGATCTTGAAGCCCGCCTTCTCGATCAACCGGAGATAGCGGTGCGACTCCTGGGCGCCCCCGATACACTCGGCCCAGAGCGCACAATTGTCCCGAACCGAATCGGGGAGCTCCACGCCCGTCACGATGTCGGAGAACATGAGCCTTCCACCCGGGGCCAACACCCGATGAATTTCCGCGAAGACAGTCTCTTTGACGGGCGAGAGGTTGATGACGCCGTTGCTGATGACCACGTCGAAGCTTTGATCGTCGAGCGGAAGCGACTCGGCAAAGCCCTTCTTGAAGCTCACGTTCGAAAGTGAGCTCATCTCGAGGTTCTGCTGCGCCTTTTCGAGCATCGCGTCCGTCATGTCGAGGCCCGTCACGTGGCCCTTCGCGCCAACGTGGAGCGCCGCGAAAAACGCGTCGGTGCCTGCGCCGGAACCGAGGTCCAGTACCCGCTCGCCCTCGCGCAAAGGGTCTAGGCCGAAGTGATAGCCGACGCCGGCAAACGACTCGAGCGCTCCCGAGGGGATTCTGTCCAACACTTCCGGCGAGTAGCCAAGCAACTCCAGGATCGGACGCCCAGTCGGGAAGTGGAAGTTGCCGCGCGGCAATTGCGCCACGTCTGTGTACATGTCGGCGATGTAGCCGCGAAGCTCTTGAAGATCGATGTTCATGATGTGCCCGGGACGCTGCTTGCTTTGCAGCGGCTCCACAAGGTCGTAATCTGTGCATAGACGCCCTTGAATTGCAACCTCGATCGGCCCAGACGCGAATGACTACCGAACACGCAAACGCTGACCTCGCTGTCCAGCTCGAGACGCTGGCAAAGGAGCTGCGGGAGCTCGATGAACGGAATCTGGAGCTCGAGCAGCTCGCAGCCCAGCGCGGGGTCAAGCTCAGCTGCGCCAACATCGCACTGTCGCGCGCGAAGATCGCGTTCGAGCAGGCCGCCCAGCGCCGCGAAGAAATGGTGCAGGACGTGGCGCACGACCTACGGACGCCGCTCACTTCGATCAAAGGGGCAGCGCAGAACCTCCTCGATGACATGGCGGGGCCCCTGAGCGACTCGGCACGGGAGTATGTCGAGATCGTAGGCGACCAAGCCGAGCGTCTCATCGGAATCGTGAACTGGTTGGTCGATGCAATGCGGGTGTCGCTCGATCCGGTGGAGCTCAAAACGACCCCGATCGATATCGACGAGCTCGCGAAGCGCGTCGTGCGCGGGCTGGGTCCGATCGCCGACGAGCAAGGCGTCGATCTGAGGGTCGACGCGGAGCCAGCCGGCGCTCTGGTCGACCCTGATAAGCTCCTTCTCGTGCTCGAGAACCTGGTCGGCAATGCGCTCAAGTTCACCGAGTCCGGGGGCAATGTGGCAGTCTCGGTCAGGCCCGTGGAGCAAACGGTGGAGATCACCGTCGCCGACACCGGCATCGGGCTCTCGCCAGACGAGCTCGATCACGTCTTCGACCGCTACTACCGCTCCAGCCACCCGCGCGGCGGCTCGGGCCTTGGCCTATCGATCTCGCGAGAGCTGGTGCGCCTGCACGGAGGCGATGTCGCCGTCACCAGCGAAAAGGGCAAAGGCAGCACCTTCGTCGTCACGCTGCCGAACGACTGCCGCGACCTTACGGCTTTGGCACTCCAAGATTCTTGATCAGCCGCGCGAGGTAGGGCTGCCGCACCCCGAGGAGATCGGCGGCCTTTGTCTGGTGGCCACCGGTCTGTTCGAGCGCGCGACGAATGATCGCCCGCTTCGCTTCGAGAACCGCGTCGCGGTAGGGACGAATTTCGGAAGAGCTCGAGGGAATCGGGCGCACGGCGCTCGTGTCGCGTTCGGGGGGCGCTTCCAGCTCGCGCAGCTCTTCGGGCAGGTCGTCGACCTCGATCCGGTCATCCGGTGCAAGGACCGCAGCGCGCTCGATGACGTTGTTGAGCTCGCGAACGTTCCCGGGCCACGGATAGGTTCGAAGCAAGTGCCAGGCCTCTTCCGAAATCGTCAACGGAGCACGGCCAAGGTCGGCGATGCAGCGAGCGAGCGCGTGCTCGACGAGCGGTTGCAGATCCTCGGGCCTGTCTCGGAGCGGCGGTAGCCGAATCGCAACGACGTTGAGTCGATAGTAGAGGTCGTCGCGAAACGCCCCGTCCTCGACGGCCTTACGAAGCTCACGATTGGTCGCCGCTACGATGCGAATGTCGGCGTCGAGGGTCTTCGTGCCGCCAACGCGCTGAAACTCCCTCTCCTGCAGGACGCGAAGCAGCTTGGCCTGCACGCCTACACCGAGCTCGCCAACCTCGTCGAGGAACAGCGTGCCACCTTCGGCCAACTCAATACTGCCAGGCTTCGCCTTGTGAGCGCCGGTGAAGGCCCCCTTCTCGTGCCCAAACAGCTCGCTCTCCAACAGGTCACCAGTCAGCGTCGCGCAGTTCAGAGCGATGAAAGGACCTTCCGCGCGCGGGCTTTGCTGATGGATGTGCCGAGCCATCACCTCTTTGCCGCTCCCGCTTTCCCCGAGGAGCAGAACCGTGGCATTGCTGGCGGCCGCACGACCCGCGAGCCCAAGCGCCTCCTTCATGGCCTTGGAGCCTCCACGCACGAGCGTGTGACGATCCGAAAGCTGTGTCTGGAGCAGCTGCAGGCGCTGTCGAAGGCCCGCGGCTTCGAGAACACGCGCGACGATGTGATCGAGTTGGGCCGCCTCGAAGGGTTTGGCGATGAAATCGGCGGCCCCTGACTGAATCGCCCGGACCGCACGCTCGATGTTGCCGTGCGCGGTGATCATCACCACCTGGGGCGGCGACTCGGTGCGCCGCAGGGCCTCGAGCACCTCGAACCCATCCATCTTGGGCATCTTCATATCGAGCAGCATGAGCTCGGGGTCGAACTCGGCCACGGCTTCGAGCGCCGCCTCACCATCGACGGCGACTTCCACTTCATGCCCCTGGGCACGCATGCGATCCGCAATGATCTTTCGGATCGCGGGATCATCATCGACGACGAGAACGCGGGCGACTGCCATGACCGACGGATAATACAAGATCGGACATAAGCCGAGGCTTCTCATGTCCAAAAGGGCATGTCCGAAAGGATATGAGGCAGCGTCTCTCCCTTCAGATCACGGGCGTTTCTCCACGAAAAGCGGGACCGGACGTCAGCAACGAGAGGTGGCACGGCGGTTGCAAAACAACCCAAGCAACAACGGCACGCACAGAGGAGAAGCCATGACTACCGTCGATACACACGCAGTTGAAAGCAAGGTCAAAGACATGTACGAGCGCGTCGCGCACGACCCGCACGGCGACTTCCACTTCGAGATGGGACGCGCGATGGCCGAGCGTCTCGGGTACTCCCCCTACGATCTCGACCGGGTCCCCGCCCCATCGATCGACTCGTTTGCGGGCGTGGGACATCACTTCGAGCTCGCCGCATTGCAGTCCGGCGAGCGCGTGCTCGACCTCGGTAGCGGAAGCGGCCTCGATACGTTCGTCGCTTCGCTCAAGGTCGGCGCCACGGGCCAGGTCGTTGGCATCGACATGACGGTCGGCCAACTCGAGAAGGCCACCGAGCTTCGACAGCAGGGGGGCTTCTCGAACATCGAGTACGTCCAGGGCTACATCGACCAGCTCCCGTTCGACGACGAGAGCTTCGATGCCGTCATCAGCAACGGGGTGTTCAACCTCGTCGCCGACAAGGAAGGCACCTTCAAGGAGGCAGCGCGCGTGTTGAAGCGCGGTGGACGCCTCGCCCTGAGCGACATCGTTACAGGTGTGGAGCTTCCCGGCGGCATCGTCGAAAACGCGACGCTTTGGGCCGCCTGCATCGGAGGCGCGATGCACCGGGCCAGCTACCAAGCAGCGATCGAAGACGCCGGCCTGAGCATCCAGCTGGTGCAGCCCAACCCGCAGTATCGGTTCATCAGTGACCAGGCGAATGGCGCGACGACCAAGTACGACGTGCATAGCCTCTCGCTCGTCGCCGTGAAGCAGTAACCCAACCTTTTCAACCCGCCGCAACTTTGTCCTTCTAAGCCCAGCTCAGCCAAGAGAGGAGAACGTGATGGAACAGAATCACACGCGTAAGTATTTGCAAATACAGGGGCACTACCTGGACGACGAGGCCCTTGCCGAACTCGGGCCGTGGATGCGATGGCCCTACGTCTTGTGCTCCACCATGGTGATCGTAGGCGTGGTGCTCGCTTCGCCTTGGGTCATCTGGACGTTGGCCGCGATTGCAGCCGGCACCGTGTTTCTGCCGAGCCACCCGTTCAACTACATCTACAACTACGGCGTTCGCCACCTGACCGGCACTCGCCCGCTCCCGCCAAGCACAGCACAAGGAAAGTTCGCCTGCGGAGTGGGTGCGGCGTGGCTTGTCGGAATCGGCATCGCATTCTTCGTCGGCGCGACGACAGTGGGCTACGTATTGGGCGGGGTGTTGGCCGCGGTGGCCACACTCGTTGCGTCGACACACGTGTGCATCCCCTCGATGATCTACAACGCGCTCTTTCAGAGGAAGCAACCGCGGCGGGCGTAGCCCTCACACGGTTCAGCCCCGCCCCAACGTAGACCGCGACTCGCTGAGGGCGAATCGCGGTCTACGTCTAATACTGGCACCCGCGATGCGGATTTGTGAAGATGGGAGGGTCTCCCGCGGGGGCAAGGAGTCGTCATGATCAAGTTTGTTCAGTGTGTGCGCCGCAAACCGGGGCTTTCGAAGCAGGATTTCCGTGATCAGTGGGCCGGATACGGTGAGAAGGTGAAAGCCGTCGCCGAAGCATCGAACAGCAAACGATGCGTGCTGAGCACGGCACTCGTGGTGGAGCAAAACATGGACATCATGCAATCGCGCGGGACGAAGGCCCCGTACGACGGGATGGCTGAGATCTGGTGGGACCGTGGTGGCGATGTGATCGCCTTTTTGGAGTCGAGCTCCGACGGTGAGCTGCTCGAGGACCTGCGCCGCGCGCAGGAATCCTTCATGGACCTGCCGAACTGCACATTCTTCTTCGCGAGCGAAGACGCATAGCGTTTCTCGGTCAGCTCGACCTCGGCTAGCTCGTGACCTTGGACCGCGCGACGGGCAGGAAGAGGACCTCTTCCCCTCGCCGGGATACCCAGGCGATGCGAAAGCCGGCACGCCGAAGCCTCGCGACGATGTCTCGAGTGTCAGCTTTCGAGTAGGAGGCGAAGCGGTGGTGGAACTCGACGAGTAGTTGCGGTCGCTGCTCCTCCAAGATCTGCATCGTCTTGTCGTCACGTAGCACTTCGTATTCCGAGCCTTCGATATCCATTTTCAGCATGTCGAACCGGGTCACGCCAGTCTCGTGCATGGTGGTGTCCAGGCTGCAAAGGCTGACCTCGACGGCCTCGTCTCGCAGATGCCTGGAGCGGGAAGTGCTGCCGGAAACGTGCCGCGGATTCCTAGGAAGGTAGAACGTACAGTTCTCGTCCTTGGCACCGAGTCCCGATGGGTAAACCCTGAGCTTGTCGCTGGCGAACGGCTCCACGTACGCGAGTGCTTTCGGCGTCGGATCGAATGCGTGCACCGTGCACGAGTACTTGCCGATGATCGCCTCGTCAAATGTGATGTCCTCGCCGATGCCGAAGGACAGCACCACGCTGTCCGCGCTCAAGCTATCGGTGGCAATGGCCCAGCCACCGTAATCGCTGCCGTGGAACTCGAGGGGGACGTGGACGTCGGTGTGGATGTCCGTACCCCGCGTGCGCCACCACCTTTGCATCGCGTTCAGCATTGGTGTCGCTCAGGACCGAGCTTCAGGCGCGCGCGAGGCGCCAGGCGACCAGCCAGCCATTTGGAAGAACGCGTCCATTGCGCGTGCCCAGCGCTCAAGCGCTACTTCAGCCGTTGCGTTCGCCAGTGTCCACCGACGCGGTGCGTAGGATTGGGTGTCAAGCGAAGCGAGGAAGGCGCCGAGCTCGTCGTGCAGATACCGCGCGTCCGAGAAAGTGCGTTTGGCAGAGATGACGCGAACGTCCTTTGGTCGGCCCGAGTCGCGCATCAGGCCTACGTCGGTGAACATGCAGGGTAGATTCATCGCCATCGCTTCATTGCAGACAATGCTGTTACCCTCGTACGAGCTCAGATGGATGAACGCGCGTGCCTTACGCATGCGGTCCGGAACCTCCGCTGGCTTGCAATCAAGTGGCTCGAACGTCCAATCCGGGTACGCGTCTCGAAGCTTTGGAAGGAGATGCTTGCCTTTGTGACGTGTGCGCCCGTCGTGGAGGATCAGGCGCGATCCCTCGTTGTCGAGGCGGCCATCGAACCGCTCGACATCGATCGGGTGGTAGATGACTTCTTCCGTCTGGGTACCAAATGATTCGGAAAACGCTTTCGCAATCCAGTCCGCACAAGCGACCCACAGAGTATTGGGGCGGCGCGAGGCCAACCACTGCTCGGTGGCCATCGCAAGGTGACCTGGCGACTTGGTCACCCATGCCTTCTCCGTGGCGAAACCGTGTTGGAATCCAATGACAGGAATATCCTTGGGCCAGTCCCGCACACGCTGGTTGTCGCAAATGACGGGGATGCGCTCGCGACGAACGCGGTCGAAATCGCGATCGCGCGGGGTCATGAACTCGACCCGTTCAAACGAGAGCGCCAGATTGCGGGCAAAAGTCTCGACACCGCCGGTTGTTGACCTCGGGTCCTTGCCACCGTAGTGCACAACTGTGAAGCGTAGCTTGTCCATCCGAACGCGACGCCAGAGGAGGCGGCGCCCGTCTCTTAGCCTGCACGCCAGGGTAGTTCAATCCGACGTCGGCGCGCACCGTTAGGTACACGTGGCCAAGTCCGTCGAAGCATACCGAGCTGGAATCCTCGTCTATGGGCAGTTTGCGGCCAGGCTCGCCGAAGTGCTGGTCCCGATTGTCGTGGCTCGACTCGTCTCAAAGACAGACTTCGGGATCCTGGGTGAAGTCCTCCTGATCTATAGCACTGCCGCAGTGGTGCTCACGTTCAACCTGCCCGCCGTCTTGTCGTTCTACTTGCCAAAACGGCCCGACGAGGAACGGTACGCGATCGCGCGCCGCGCGCTGAATGTGATGCTCGGGATCGCTGCGGTGTGTTCCATTGCTTTCATCGCAGCCGGCTTGTTCGCCGGCGGGGAAGGCGACGGCGTGCTCGGGCATCTCTGGGCCGTCGCGTTATATCCGCTGGGAGACATTCCCTCCCGTATTCTGCCGAACCTGTTGATCATCGAGAAGCGTGCCAAAGCAGCCGGTGTGGCCGGCGCGGTGCGGGCGGTCGCCCTCATGGTCGCTGTGCTCGTTCCCTTGACGCTTGGCTACGGCGTTCAGGCCGCCTTCCTTTCGTTGAGCGTCGTGGGGGTGCTCTTGGGTGCCGGGACATGGTGGGTCGTTCACCGCACCTACCGGGGAATCGCCGCGACGACCTCGCCAATCAGCACCCGAAAAATGATTTCGTTCGCGCTACCGCTCGGCGCTCAGGAAATAGTCGCGAACCTAAACAATCACGTCGACAAGTATCTCATCCTGATTTTCTTCAGCGAAGCTGTCTACGCCGAATATCAAGCCGGCAGTTGGCAAGTCCCCTTGATTCCCAGCCTCGCATACGCCATCGGCGTCGCATACGCGCCGTTGTTTGCGGTCTTGTACAAAGAGGGTAAAAAGGTTGCGGCAATCGAGGCATGGCGGCGCCAGGCGCTCGGCAGCATGCTCATCGTCGTCCCGGTCGCCGCGATCTTCGTGGTCTCAGCGGAGGAGATCATCGCATTGCTGTTCCCAGCCGGGTTACGCGCCAGCGGCAGACGTGCTGCGCATCTACTCGATTTTGAGCCTGGGGCGCATCACCGCGTTTGGCACAATCATCGTTGCGGCGGGCCGTCCAAACCTCGTGTTGCGGGCTAGCGTGGTTTCCTTCCTCGCAAACCTAGTCATCAGCACGCCGCTGGTCATGACCGTGGGTTTCCTGGGCCCCGCCCTGGGCACGCTGCTCGCGTTCATTCCCCAAGTCGCCATATACATGTACTTCATGTCGATCTGCTCGGACGTGTCGATGCGACGAACGTTTCCAATGAAGGGCTACCTGCAGACGTTGGCCATCTGTGTTCCGGGCTGCGCAGCCGCCGTTGCGATCAAGCTCAACTGCGATTGGGGCCTGGGTGCGTTGCTCGCGGCCGAAGCTGCGACGGTCGTTCTGTCATTCGCAGTCGTTGGCACCCTCACGCGGCGCATCCTCGGCGACGACTGGCGCTTCGTCACCGACTGGTTGACCCTACGCAGTCTTTCACACGCGGGGGATCACTCGTAGTATTCGCGGCCAAGGTAGGTAATCAGCTCTTCGCCCTGCATCCAGCGCAACGTGTTCTTGAGCTTGCCGAGTTGCACGAAAAGATTGTTCTCGGGGTAGAGGCCTTCGGGCGTGATCGGGCTCTTGTAGTAGAACGAAAGCCACTCCTGGATTCCGTTGAGCCCGGCGCGATGCGAGAGATCCATGAAGAGCGCCAGGTCCAAAACTAAGGGCGCCGCAAGAATCGAGTCGCGACAAAGGAAATCGACCTTGATCTGCATTGGATAGCCAAGCCAGCCGAAGATGTCGATGTTATCCCAACCTTCTTTTTGGTCGCCGCGCGGCGGGTAATAATTGATGCGGACCTTGTGGTACATGTCCCCGTAGAGCTGGGGGTGGATCTCCGGCTGTAGAATCGTCTCGAGAACACCGAGCTTACTGACCTCTTTCGATTTGAAGCTCTCCGGGTCATCGAGAACCTCTCCGTCGCGGTTGCCCAGAATATTGGTCGAAAACCACCCGCGTATACCGAGCATTCGCGCACTAAGGCCGGGGGCAAGGATGGTCTTCATCAAAGTCTGACCCGTCTTGAAGTCCTTGCCCGAGACCGGTGTGCACGTTTCGCGCGAAAGCTCCAACAGCGCCGGAGCGTCACCGGTGGTGAGATGCGGCGCTCCGTTTGCGTAGCTCACCTCCTCGCGCAGGCACGCGTATGCGTAGACCTGGGACGGGCTGATTGCCGGATCGGAGCGTCGCAAGCCTTCCTCGAACTTGCTCAACGACGAGTGGATTTCTGTCGGTTCTCGATACACCTCCGTCGAGCCACACCAGACCGCAACGCAGCGATCGAGGTCGTTTTCTTTCTTGAATCGACGGATGTCCTCGCGGACCGCCTCGGCGAGCTCCATCTTGTCTTGACTGGCTTTGACGTTTTCACCGCGGAGGCGCCTGACGAACTCAGGGAAGAACACGGACTCCATCGGCTTGATCGCCGAGAGCTCTTCCTTGGCCAAACTCAGGTGCTCTTTGCTAAGAACGTCGGCGTTGACCGCCGCCTCGTACGCGTTGTCTCGGAAGAGATCCCATCCACCGAAGACCAGGTCGTTCATGTCGGCGAGCGACACCAACTCACGAATCGAAGGCGTCCGCGCATCGGTCCGCTTGCCGAGCCGGATCGTCCCCATCTGCGTCAACGAGCCGACGGGTTCGGCCAAGCCGTTGCGTGCCAGGAGGGTCCCCGCCATGAACGTCGTAGCCACCGCACCCATTCCCGGTAGAAGCACACCGAGCTTGCCGGTGGCGGGCCTAATCTTGGGCTGCGTCATTCTTGTCGACTCCTAATCGGTGCACGGGGTGTGCAAGAGGGGGTATATCACGCAGCATCCGCATGTCGCCCCCCCGATAAGCCATGCTGGGCTTCCGTTGTTCGCCGCGCTTATCGGTAAATCCACCTTCCGGTGGAGATTCCTGTGACGAGCCACTTCATGGTGTCTAATGCACATGCGGACGCCGACCATGGCTCCTTCTCGACTGAGGCCGGGTCTCTCGCCAAGCATTCCTCGGCAAAGGCTTCGATCTTTTCGGCTCGACTGTCCCATGTGAGCCCTGCTGCTTGTTCTCGACCCGCTTGTCCCAGTCGCTCGAGCCGGTTCGTGTCGCTCAGAAGGGCCCTGAGCTGATGCTCGGCCTCTGATATATCGCCCGCCGAGACCAACCACGCATTGCGATCGTGCTCGAGAATCTCTGCCGTATCGGGATTGGCTCCCGCGAAGATCGCACGCCCAGCTGCCAGGTAGAGGAATATCTTGAGTGGCAAGACGGTATTGCCCGATTGCTGGAGCGGGGCGGACGATGGGGGGATCGTAAGAACGTCGGACGCGTAAAGATAGGGCGAGATCGATGAAGAGGTTTGCCAAGGTACGACGCGTACGTTGTCCTTGGCTTCCGCCTCGATTTCGATCGGCCCGCGCCCCGTCGACCCGACGAGAACGAACAGCACCTCCGGCATCCGACCCGCAAGTTCCAGAATCACGTCGAGCCCCTTCTTTTCGTTCATGCGGCCAGCGTAGGTAACGACCGGCATGTGCGAAGGGAAGTCGAGAAGCGCACGTGCTTCCTGCTTCGAGAGCACGGGATCCATTCTGCTCGGGTCGAACCCGTTGTGGACGACCCGAAGCTTTTCCTCCGGAACCCCAAGCCGCCGATAGGACTGATAGGCATAGGCGGAGTGCACAGCCAAACCCAAGAACCTGGGGTGGGTCATGAAGCGCCGGAATATCGGTTGAAGCGGGGGGAACTGATCACCCCAGGGGCGGTAGTGATCCATGAGCACCCGCTGGCCACACTGCAACGAGCGCATCACGACGATCGGGTTTCGCGCGTTGATGAAGTCCGCATCGGCAAATGCTGGGTGCTCGGGCAAGCGCATCGCGTGGTAGACGTGCTGGAGCGCGATGTTCTTGGTGAAGCTCGGCACGGGCGTGATGCGCAATGGCGCATCGATCTTGTAGTAGTCGAGTACCTCGCGCTCGAAGTCTGGGCCGACATCAGGTGGCGCGGGAACCGAGACGATCGCGTCGTGCCCGCGCCGGGTGAGCGCCGCAGCCGTGTTGAAGATAGCCTCTGCATCTGCCTCTTCCGTCGGCAGGAGATTCTCGTAACTAAGCAGGATGCGCCTCGGCACGACGGTGCGCTGGCTCATGGACTCCCCTCTCGTCGACTGAGTATGATCACGACCGCCGGCATAGTCAGCACTGCGGCCATCAAACAGGTGACCTCGCTGATTGCCATGGCGAGACCGAATGAATTCATCGCCAGGTTTGCACTCACAAAGAGCGACGTATATCCCACAATCGTCGTCAACGAGCACAGGACGACGGCAGCGCCAGAGCGGCGCACGGCCGATAGGATGGCGTCTTGATTCCCGGCTTGCACCTCGAGACGGTAACGCCTCAACACGTTGATCGAATAGTCGACGCCGTTGCCAAAGGTGATCGGGAAAGCGACGAAGTTCAGGAAATTCAGCTTCATGCCGAGGCCAGCCATGGTGCCGGCCATCCAGAGAATCCCGAGGAGCAACGCCATGATCGAAAGCAGGCTGTCACGTCGGCGGCGAAAGGAGACCAGCACCAGTACTACGGTCGCGAAGAAGGCCGCGCCGATGGCCTTAGGCATGTCGTTGTAGACGGCGCTGATCATGTCCGCGAAAACCGGTGCTCGACCAGCTAGAGGAGGTCGAGTCCCATCGGACATGCGAAGCGTCCTGAGCCCCTCAGCCCACCGAACCAGGTAGCGCCCGTCCCAAATCGAAGCCTCTTCGGCCTCCTCGACTACCATGATTCGCCCGCGCGTACCGTCCTTTTCAGCGAAACGGCGCGCCACTTCATCGGGAAGGTCGCCGAGGCCGGGCACGTCGATCTTCTCCGGCGGAATGTTGTCATCTATCTTTCGCAAGGTGTCTTCATCGTCGACGTGCTCACGGATGTCGATGCAGAGCTCGCGAATCTCGTGCAGCAGCAACAGCTTCTGCGGGGCGCTCTGAGGTAAGAACTCGTACAACGAATGGTGTCCCGCATGGATTGATGGGGGCATCGCATCGAGTTGCTCTTCGATGATCGGAACGTCGTCAACGCTGTCGAGCAATACGGCAATCCCTCGCCCTTGTTCGTGCGAGGCCAGGATGTCGTTCACGCGCCCCTGCACGCTGCGCGCCTCAGAGTTGCTCTCCTCGCGAACGGACCGAAGTTTGCTGAAATCGTATTCAAAGGGATCTTGCATGATGGCGGAGGCAACCAACACGACGGAAAGAAGCGAGAACCCCACCGACACCGCTACGACGCCACGCGGAGCTCGTTCGGCAATCGCGGCGAACGCGTCGGCGTAGTGTCCCCATTGTCGCTTTCGTTCGTTTCCCACAGGAAACGAACGAAAGCGTTCGTAGGCGGCCACCGCTGCTGGCAACACGGTGATTGCCGACACCCAGCAAAGGATCATGCCGACGCCCCCAATGATCCCAAAGTCACGAAAGCCACGGAAGTCGGTGATCATGAGCGAGCCGTAAGCCAGGGCCGCCGCACCAGAGGCGATCATCGTGGCCAGCCAAGTGTTCTGGTGCGCTGTGAGGACGGCGTCACGCACGTCGGAGCCGCGCCGCCGCTCTTCGAAATAGCGTGAAAGCCAGATGATGTTGGGGTTCACACCGTTCCCGATGATGATGCTTCCCAAGAACGCGGTGGACGTATTGAGCGAATCCACCGTGATGTCTGCAACGGCGAAGCTCACCAGCACGGGCGGCACGAGCCCAGCGCCCAACAAGACAACAGCCCGTGGACGCCCGAAAAAGAGGACGACGAGCATGAGGACGATTGCCACGGTGAGCGTCGTTGCCAAGAGGAGCTCGCGCGCGATCGCCTGCTGCTCTTCCTCGGCCATGATGACATCGCCGGACAGCGTCAGTTTGAGATCTGGCGCATACGAGGTTGGGTTTAGCCCGTCGATCTCGGCCTGCACACGGTCGATGATGCGCCCAGCGGTATTGGGATCGCTTCCGACTTCGGACCGAATGAACATCGCGATGAGGTCACCGTCCTCGTGTTGGTAATAGCCGTCGGGAAACTTTTCGGATCTCTCCTCTCCGCGATCGCTTTCGGTCTCGAGCTCGTCCAAGATGTCGTCGAGGCTTTCCCGTTCGTGCTCCTCTAGGAGGTCGACCCACAACGGGTTGTTCTTGAGCCGTTCTCTATCGTGGCGGTCTTCGAGGGCGTCCCGCAAGCGCTCCAAGAGGTCGAGCGAAGCGTAAAGGTGCTTGTGCTCCCGGACGAACTCATCGTAAGCGCCGATGTTCCAATCGATGACGCCGATTTCATCGGGGGGAAGCTCTTCGAGCCGCTTCACGAGGTCCTCGATGAAGCGCCGCATCGCGTCCACGTCCTTCGAGGGTGACTGCACCGCAACCGTCAGCACCGACAGGCCCCGAACGCGATCGCGAACTTCGTCGAGGTCCTGGACGCTCGGGTAGTTGTCCGGAAGCAGAGCAATGAAACGGCTGTCGAGACCGAGATTGCGGATGAACGGCAAGGAGCCCGCAGAGATCATCGCTGCGAGGAGCAGGATCACCAGGGGTCGGCGAGTCTGCAGGTCGGCCAGCCTCTCGAGGAGCTTGCTCACCTAGCCCATCCTGCAGGCGCCATCCAAGTCCTCACCAAGCTCGGCAATCAGGCGTTCTGCCTCGGCGTGGGTCTCTGGGGTGTCGACGTCAATCCAGGTTGCGTCCCCGACGTCGGCTGCCCTCATTCGACCCTCCGCGGCCAGCGCTGCGACCCCCTGTGAAAGCGAGCAGCCTTCGGGACCGTTGACTGCGTCCAGCGCTGCGATGAGGGCCGGTGTGATCAAGAAAAGGCCCGTGTCTAGGGCGTTGTAGTCGTCGAGCTCCTTTCCAATTCTCACGATGCGGTCGCCTCGCACCTGGACTTTCGTCGCGTCGTCCAAATCGAAGCAGGCGTCGATCCGACAATCCACCCCGAGTACGGACTCTTGCTCCGCTACCGGATACGACATCACCGACTTCAGCAGCCGCGGCGACCACAAATGATCACTCATCAAGAGCAACGTTGGCCCCGTGACGAAGTCGCGCGCCTTCAACACCGAGGTGCCGTTGGGTTTTTCGTACTCCTCATTGGGGAAGAACGAAAGCTTCGCCCGGTGCTCGTAGTCTGAGAGACCGGCCCTCAAGACTTCACCGCGGTGACCGATGACGATGCCGATCTCACGGACTCCCCCCTTCTCGAGCGCCCTGATAATGCGAACGATGAGAGGCACGCCCGCGACTTCGCGTAGCGGCTTCGGCACGGGGCGCCCATCGGCGGCAAGGCGACTCCCGAGCCCCGCGGCGAGGATGACCGCACGGTCCCGTGTGGCTAGTGCTGTCGTCACTGCAAGTCACTCAATACGAGGGTAGACACGATGCAGCTAGTTCTTCACACCTGTGAACGCTAGTCACGGTAGTGTTGCAAAACTTTCACGTAGCGACCGTCGGCTCAGTGCCGCTCAGTTCGATCGCGCCGACCCCGGCAAGCTCCTCGATGGTCCTGCATGTCGCATGGCGCTGCCAGATGACCGCCACCAAAAAGATGCCGTTCATCAAGAAGACTCGGATGAAAAGGTAGATGTCCAGGCGGTTGAACATGGCGCATATCGCCATCAGGTAGCTGTGCGGGGCCGATGACACGAGTGCCCAAAGCCGCATGGGCCAAACGTTGGCTTTCCTATAGATTTCAGCGGTCTGCTCATCGCTCTCGAGCAACTGGCTCAGGCGCCACGCGTCAGGGTCGAGCCAATTGACGAACGCCTTTTGCCGCGTCAGGTGCGGCACCAGGATGTACTTCATCGCCATCTGAATGATGGGGCCCTCGTGGCGAGCGGCTTGGACGGTCTCGGAGATCGCATCGGCATCTTGACCTTCGCCGCCCTGGCCTGGCCGGGTCCCACGCAGATACGACTCCTTGTAGAAATCATAGGTAGCCAAGTGCACTACCGTGAGGCCTAGAGCGGGGACCATCAGGGCAAGATAGTAAGGATTATAGGAGGTTACCCAGATGTGATAGAAGGCTGGGAAGACGGTGAAAACCGCGACCAGGGCGTCGGCCGAGCCGTCCAAGGCTCGCCCAAATTGCGATTGCAGGTTCTTGGCGCGGGCCAGAATGCCGTCCGCACCGTCCAAAATCGCGGCGGCCCACAGGCAAGCGCCCCCGGCGAACATCGCGGTCGGCGTACCCCAGATAAAGGCGCAACCGGCGATAAAACCTACCACCACGGTCGATAGCGTGATCATATTCGGGGTGATGCGCGTCCTGAAGATCGACCAGACGAACAAGTATGCGAGTGTCCGGTGTACATATCGGTTCACCGGGTCCTCGACGTCGTTCGATTTCACGACACTACTAAATGGGGGCAACGGAGCCATCTGGGTTCCCATACGCGCCAACCCACGCAAGAATCACGCCATTTTCGCGAGATTGATCACAATCTGACACGAAGAGCGGTCTGAGGGCCTATGCCCTGCTAAGGAACGAGCCGAATGCGGCATCACACCCTCCAAGACCGGTTGCGTCCCCTTCCTCCGCATCCGCTCAAAACGGTTGCGCGCGCGCTCAACGCGATGTTGCGTCCCGAGTCTCCCCTGCTCGCCCAGCTCGTGGTCATTCGAAGGTGCAACCTGAGCTGCGGCTACTGCAACGAATACGACAACTACTCACCACCCATCCCGGTCGAAGAACTCATCGCGCGGGTCGACCATTTGGCCGACCTGGGCTGTTTGGTCGTAACGCTGACTGGGGGCGAGCCCTTCATGCATCCCAACCTGGACGAGGTCGTCGCCCACGCTGTCTCCCGCGGCATGGTGGTGACCTCGATTTCCAACGCGTACCCGATCACACGAGGGTGGATCGAGCGTATGAACGATGCGGGCCTTTCGCTGTTGCAGGTCTCCGTCGACAATATGGAGCCCAACGATGTGTCGCAAAAGTCTTGGTCGAAGATCAAGAAGCGGCTCGTGCTGCTCCAAGAGCACGCGAAGTTCAAGCTCAACATCAACGCGGTACTCGGATCGTCTCCACCTGAGCAAGCTCGCCACCTGATCGACGAGATTCGCTCTCTGGGGTTCTACATGACTGTAGGCCTCCTGCATGACCAAGAAGGGCAGATCGATCCCGGACTGATCGGCGACATGCTTCCTGAGTTCTACGAGGAGATGCGAGCGCTCTGCAACAAGAGCTTCTTCCATCAGTTCGGGGAAGGTTGGGAGCAAAAGATGCTGAAAGGGGGAACCGCTCCGTGGCGCTGCCGGGCTGGCGCGCGCTACCTCTACATCGATGAGTTCGGCAAGGTGGCCTACTGCAGCCAGCGCCGAACTGAACCCGGCATTTCCTTGCTCGACTATACGCGCGCAGATCTCAAACGGGAGTATGACCGTCCCAAGGGGTGCGAGGACAGCTGCACCATCGCCTGCGTACGACGCGCGTCGAGCCTAGACGAGTGGCGCCCCCAACGCGGCCCCGTGGCAAGCCCCAAAGTGACGCTCCCCACTGTATAGCGTTTCTCGGTTGCGTTCGCGCGGCTTCCAGTTGTAGGTAGATGGCTCCACAAGGAGTCACCCCATGGGCAAACCTGCGCTGGATCCCTCGCACATCATGCAAGTCGGAATGGGCTTCTTTGGCTCCCGAACGCTCCTTACCGCCGTCGAGCTCGAGCTGTTCACGCATCTACGGGCAGGGAAACTGACGGGCGAGGCGATCGCTCAGCGCCTCCGGCTCCATCCGCGTGCGATTCCCGACTTCCCTGACGCCCTCGTCGCCTTGGGCGTCCTCGACCGCGAAGGCGACGGCCCCGATGCGCTCTACGGAAACACGACCGAGAGCGCGACGTTCTTGGACAAGAAGAGCCCACAGTACATCGGGGGAATTCTGGAGATGGCGAGCAGCCGCCTCTACCACTACTGGGGCAGTCTGACCGAGGCCCTACAGACGGGGAAACCTCAGAACGAGATCAAGGAAACCGGTGAGCCGGTCTTCGCGAAGCTGTACTCGGCGCCGGATCGGCTCGAGCAATTCATGAACGCGATGGCGGGCGTCTCTGCCGGCAACTTCAAGGCCTTGGCGGAGAAATTTGATTTCTCGAGGTACGAGACGCTTTGTGACGCCGGAGGCGCGACGGGGCAGCTGTCGTGCATGGTGGCCGCGGAGAACCCGCACATGCGATGTATCTCCGCGGACCTTCCCCCCGTCGAACCGATCGCCAAGAGATGCATCGAACAGGTCGGGTTGTCGGACCGCGTCACGACGGCTGTCATCGATTTCTTTGCCGACCCGCTTCCCAAGGCCGACATCATCACGATGGGCATGATCCTGCACGATTGGAATCTCGAAAAGAAGAAGCATCTGATCAAGCTCGCCTATGACGCCTTGCCTCCTGGGGGTGCATTCATCGTCGTCGAAGCGCTGATCGACGACGCACGGCGCGAGAACGCGTTCGGCCTGTTGATGTCTCTCAACATGCTGATCGAGTTCGGCGACGCGTTCGACTACACGGGCGCGGATTTCAAGGCGTGGTGTAGCGAGGCCGGCTTCAACCGATTCGAGGTCATCCCGCTCGCAGGGCCGTCGTCCGCGGCAGTCGCATACAAGCCCAGATAAGGATGCTGGATCCAACCTACTTGGTGGTCTCCCTGTTCGTCAGCAGCGTGGGTTTCGTGATGTTCATGTACGGGAGGAAGCAGAGCCGTCCGGTCCAACTGGGAGCCGGTCTGCTCCTTCTGCTCTTCCCGTTCTTCGTGCACAACGCGCTGTGGCTTGGAGCGGCATCGGCCCTGATCTGCGTCGCTGCGTGGGGCGCCGTCAAAGCGGGGCTCTAGTGAGCTTGTGCATCGGAGACGCCGGGTCTATTGAGAGTGCGATGATCTTCCGCCGAAAAGACACACGTACAGAAGCGACCCCAGAGGCGCGCGATCGTCTCGCAGAGATCGTCGAGCAGTATCTTGCCGATGCCGACGACTCGACGCGGCGCATCGTGACCGCCGTGGCCGGATTGCTCGCCAAGATCGCGTACGCAGACGGGCACTATTCAACGCAAGAAGAGGCGTCGATTCAAAAGGAGCTGAGCCGCGTGCACGGCCTCAGCCAAGCTGGCGTCGATGCCATCTGCGGGCTCTTGGCCGACCAGATCGGCCGCGTGGCACTTCTCGGCGACCACGACTGGACGCGCGACTTGCGGGAACTCGCCGATCGCGACTTACGCCTCGAAGTGCTCGAAGTGTTGGTGGAGATGGCGGTCGCCGACCACGTGCTCAAACACGACGAGCAAACCCAGCTACGCCGCATCGCGAAAGCGCTCAGCCTCACGCAGGATGAGTACAACGCGCTTCAAGCGAAGCACCGCGACAAGCTCTCCACACTCAGTTAGCAGCTTGCGCGCCGCTGATCCGTTGGTGCCAAGCATCCGGCGGCGGTGTGCTCATGAAGAGGACTGCGCTTTTCCCGCTTGGGTGGCTTGGATGAGGTCGTCGAGGGCGGGGCGGAGGGCGTCGGTGATGATGTGTGGGTCGGGAATCGCATCGGCGTCTGCGATGAGGCCGAAGGCCAAGTCACCGCAGTAGCTCCATCCCGTGATGTTGAGGCCGATGCCCTCGACCGCGGGACCGACCGAATAGATCGTTCGGAGGCGTGCGCCAGCAACGAAGAGGGGTTGACCGGGGCCGCGCACGTTGGAGACGACGAGATTCGCCGGAGGCGGCATGTGATCGGAAATCCCCGACTGCGAAAAGAGGCCGAGGATCCACCGGTAGGCGCCCGCCGGAGCGGCTTCGGACCAGTCGAGCATAGTCTCGATTCCGAGTTGCTGCTGCACCTGCTTCGACTGCGCGGTGACGGCGTGAATCATCTGCAAACGCAAGAGCGGATTGGTCACGTCGTTGCACAAGGATGTGAAGAGATTGGCAACGCGATTGCCCGCTTCACGCGGTGCATTGCCCTCCGACGCGACCGCCATCGGCACACTCGCGATGAGCGGCCGGGACAAGTGCTCTCCGCGCTCCTCAAAGAAATGATTGAGTGCCCCCGCAACCGTTGCCAGGACGACATCGTTCAAGGTGACACCCGCCGCGTTCTTCACGGCCTTGAACTCCGCGAGCGGCAGCGAGGTCGAAGCAAACGAGCGCCGTGGCGAAAGCGTGCGATTGAACACCGTTCGCGGTGCTCCGAATGGGTACGGCACGTCGATCGCACGATGCCTGATGTTCCTGAGCACAGTGACGCCTCCACGGACGGTTCTCTTGATCAGCGGCCACAGCATGCCCAGCTGTCGCCGCTGATCGCTGAACGCGCCGATGACGAGTTCAGAGCGGGTCGGTATACGCTCCGGAACCCAGGTGGGTGTGGGGGCGTTGAAGTCGTCCTGATCGGGGGCGAGGTTCATCACCCTCGCCAGCATGGCGGCCGACGCGACGCCGTCGGCGAGGCTGTGATGGATCTTCGTTACTAAGACGACGCCGCCATCCGCCAACCCCTCGAGGAGCCACGTCTCCCAAAGAGGACGATCGCGTGGTAGCTGCGTGCTCGCGATCTCGGCAATGGCCTGGTCCATCTCCCGATGCCCGCCGGGCTCCGCGATCTTCTTGCGATAGAGGTGACGCCCGATGTCGAAGTTCGGGTCATTCACCCACAACGGGTGATGCAGCCCGCCCGGAACTTCGACGGGACGCAGCCGCAGGCGGGGCACGAGATGCAGCTTGCTTTCCATCCCGGCACGCACGAGCTCGAACACATCGCCGTAGGGAATCTCGTCCGGCAGATCGAGAATCACGACCTTCAGCGTGTGCATGTGCACGCTAGGGGTCTCCATGTAGAGAAAAGCGGCGTCCTGGCCCGTGAACCGCTCCATGCCGAGCCTCAGTGATCCAAGACGGCGAAACCGGCTTTGTGAAGGCGGTGATCGACGAAGGGACCGATCTCGGACGACCAGAAAAAGCTCACGTGGCCGCCAGCGAACCAACGAATGCCGGGTTGTCCCCAGTGCTCCCACAAGCGCTCGGCCTGCTCGGGCGTCGTCACCTTGTCGTCACTTCCGGCAAAAATGAAACGGTTCTCGATCGGGGTATGAGGCGTGACGGCCAACGGTGAGACGAGCTCGAATAGCTCGCGTGTACGCACGCCGAGCACGCCCTTGTCCTCGGCCTCTTGGCGCTGCTCGAGCGGAGCGTGGTGCACGAACAAATCCGGGATGTCGCAGACCGGGATGCCTGCGATCACGACATCCACCTCGTCGAGGCCGCAAAGCAACGCAGAGACGTACGAGCCGATCGACTGCCCGTACAAACCGATCTTCGTGGCGCCCTGCGCCCGCGCCCATTGAATCAAGCGGCGCGTGTCCCATACGGCTTGCGATATCCCATGGAACGCGTCGAGAAGGTCATAGGACAAGAGCGAAGCGACTGGCAGATCCGGGGGCTTGCGAGGGCCGTGCAGCGGAAGCACTGGCATCAACAGGTTGAGCCCGAGCTCGTGGTGCAGCATGTCGGCCCGGAACCCGGCGAAATCTGGGTAGGGCCCCCCCGTCCCGAGGCCATGAAGACAGATCAGCCAGGGCCTCTCTGGGTCACTGTGGCGAGCGACCCACGCGTGCCCCATGTGATTGCGGTCGTAGTTGTTCCACCGGTCGCTCGCCGGGTCATTCGCGGCAGCGGAGTAGCCGCTCTCGAACGAGAGCCACTCGAATCGCATCGAGGGGTGCCACGCGGGCTCGATCGAAGGGGACAGTAGCGGCGGAGGAACCACGTGAAAGGCGCTGGGGGCTGCGGGCCGTCCGTCGCGATAGAGTGCGTGGGCGCCTGCGATCTCCTCGCCGACTCGCTCCAGGTCACCGGGTCCCGGGTGGCGGTTGGGCCGGCTCATGCCAGCGAGGAACAAGCGATCGATCGAGCGTCCGGTGAAGCGGGCCAGGCTCGTGTAAGCGTTGCTGCGGGCCAGACGTATGCTGGTGGCAGGCGTTGGCTTCCCCGAAACCGCCCGCCTAGGTCTGCGACGACGGGGTCTCTTGGCCGCCGGCGGCGCATGCCACGGAAACAACCGATGAATCAGACTCGACCACACGCCCACACAAACCATCCAATTTCTCCAGTCGATCGAAAATAGAACATGTACTATTTTCATTCAACCCGACTCCATATAGAACACTGCCAAGCCCCGCACAGAAAGCAAAGCGCGCGTGTTAGGGGCGCAAGTTTTGCGCCAAGCCATGAATGACAAAGCAACCAGTCTCGATGAGAAGCTCCCGCCAAGCGTAGTGAAGGCTTTGCGGAGCTTCATGCAGACCGGGTTTTGGAACAGATGGGCCGAGGCCGCCGAGGCTCACCTCCAAGAGCCCGCACAGCAGTTCAATCCGGAGTTCATGCGCCAGCTCGTCCCCAAGATGGAGGCCTTCGCGAGCTACTTCCGCGCGGAGGTGCGAGGCATGGACAACGTGCCGCAAAGCCCCGCCCTGCTGATCGGCAATCATTCGGGCGGAGTCATCACGCCGGACACCAGCGCGGTCTACGTGGCGTGGTATGGCGCACGTGGTTTCGAAGATCCGTTGCTGGGGATGGCGTTCGACGGTGTCTGGGGTGTGCCCGGATTTCGCGAGCTCATGCAGAAGATCGGCCAAATGCCGGCCAGCATGGACAACGCGCAGGCCGCTCTGAGCGACGGGCACTCGATTCTTCTCTATCCCGGCGGTTCCTACGAGGTGTTCCGGCCGTGGAAAGACCGCAACCGCATCGTATTCAACGGCCGGAAGGGCTTCATCCGCTTGGCGCTCCGGGCCGGGGTCCCGGTGGTCCCGGTGGTCGGCCATGGAGGACACGAGACCACCATCGTCCTGGGGCGCGGCGAGCGCTTCGCGAAGCTCCTCGGCTTGGACAAGATACGCATGGATGGTGCGCCCCTTCTCTTTCAACTCCCGTGGGGGGTTTCGTCACCGATGATGCTAGGCGTTCCGCTCCCGGCAAAGATCACCGTGCAAATGTGCGAGCCGCTCGACTGGAGCCGATTCGGTCCCGAAGGCGCCGACGATCCCGAAGTGCTCGAGCAGTGCTATCAAGAAATCACGTCGATCATGCAAACCACGCTCGATGCACTCGCGATCGAAAACCCACGGCCGCTCCTCAGCCGCTTCCGTCGCCGGAAAGGATAAACCGACGCACCGATGTTTCTCGGCATACCGACAATAGCTTGGGCGTTCTTGGTGGTCAGCCTCATCGGCGCCGTGTTCACGGCCAACGCGTTCGTCCCTGTGCGCCGCGTCCCCGTGTTGTTCATGCCGAGTTTCTTTGGCTCGTGGTTGACCGCAGAGCTGGCGATTCATCATGTGTTCTGGCAAGCGATCGCGTCCTTGGTGTTCGTGGAGCTCGGTGCCCTCGCTGCCTGGCCGGGTTGGGCAGGGGCTCATCCTCACGTTCGGCTCGTGGTTGGGGCTGTTGGTGTTGTTCGCGGACGGCAGTCGGGCCCGCAAGACATTCGACACTGCGTTGGAGGGAGTGGAAGCACCTCGCGAAACGCTGCGCGTGCCACGTCGAAGCGTCGTGTTGCCGTTCTCCAAGCGGCGCCGCGGCATCAAGGTCACCCGTGACATCGTGTACCGGCGGGTTGCCGGCACGGTGTTGAAGCTCGACGTCGTTGCGCCGGCCGGCGATGGCGCCAACCGGCCGGCGATCATGCAAATCCACGGCGGCTCATGGATCATGGGGCGACAAGCGCGAGCAAGGCTGGCCGTTGTTGTCCCATCTCGCCGCCAACGGCTGGGTCTGCTTCAACCTCAACTACCGCCTGAGCCCGGGCGCCACGTTTCCCGATCACCTCGTCGACCTCAAGGCGGGGCTCGCGTGGATTCGCGAACACGCCGACCAGTGGGGCATCGACCCCAACTTCATCGCCGTGACCGGCGGCTCGGCGGGCGGGCACCTTGCCGCGCTCATGGGGTTGACCGCCAATGACCCCGAGTACCAGCCTGGCTTCGAAGACGCGGATACGTCGTTGCAGGCCGCCGTGCCGATCTACGGCGTGTACGACTTCACCAGCCGCCTCGGAACGAATCGTCTCCCCATTTTGGTATCGAAGGCTCGAACGACAGATCATGAAAGCGTTCCGCGAAGACGAGCCCGAAAAGTTCCGCCGCGCCTCGCCCATCGATCAGATTCATGAGAGAGGCGCTCCCTTCTTCGTAATTCACGGGGACCGCGACACGCTCGCGCCGGTTGAAGAGGCTCGGTACTTCGCCAACCAACTGCGCGAGACCTCCGCGGCACCCGTCATCTACGCCGAGCTCAAAGGCGCCCAACACGCCTTCGACCTCTTCTGCTCGCCCACGCACCTCCCACATGCTCGTCGCCGTCCTCCAGTTCCTCGACGCCACCCACGCCAGCGCGGTGCCCGACAACGTCAAAGACGCCACCGCACGAGACCCACTGTACGAGCAGCACGCAGCCGTCAGCGTCTAAGCAAGGGGGCAGACCCCATGATTATTGGATCACGGAGTTCGTCACTCGCGGCTCGCCGTTCGCTAGGACGAAGATGCCTGGGTAGCCTTGAGTTTCGAAGCCGTCGCTTGGATTGTTCTCCAAGACGGAGTCTTCGATGACCAAACTGCCGCTCCGGTCGTTGCTCACGAAGAAGATGGCGCCGCCACCCTCGTTGGCGGTGTTGTTGGCGATGTGAGTCCCGCAGACGGTGAGCGTGAACGTATTTCCATCGTTGTAGATGGCGCCGCCGCTGCCACCGCCCGGGGTGCCTGATCGCTGCGGATTGGCTCCGTAGCCGATCGCTTCGTTGTAGGTGAACGCGCTGTTGATGACCGTGTACGAGACACCGATCGAGCTCAGCGCCCCGCCATTCGAGCACACGTTGCCGAGCCCTTCCCCACCAAAGGTGCTGTTCACGACATACACCGGGCGATCTTGATACTGGTCAAAAACGCGAATCGCCCCACCGCCAACGTCGGGACCGACGTCGTGGCAGACGTTGTTGAGGAATCGCGAGTTGACTACTTTGAAGCGCCCCCCGCGCACGAAGATCGCGCCACCGCCGTCTTCCTCAGACTTGGCGTTGCCATCGACGAACGTCAGATTTTGCAAGGTCAGGCGCGGGTGGTCCTGGTCGTTGCAATGAGAGGTCGTCCAGACCTGGTCCGGGTCACACGCATTCTGATACAGAATCCGCACGCGCCCGCCACCACTCAACGTCACTCTGCCGCCACCATCGATGACGATGTCGGGCTTCTGGTCGTTGAACACCTTCGCGGTCCGGTCGAGCGTGATGACAACCGGTTCCGGCCCGCAGTCGAAGGTGATGACGCCGCCCCGCGCGACAGCATCGACGAACGCGTTCGACGTGCAGCTCTCCGGCGTTCCGCCCCCAATCACCGTGTCGGGATTGGAAACGTCTTCCTCCTCGGCCTCCGCCGGGACGATGCAGGTGCCGTCACCATTGCCGATCGGCGGCCCGTCGTTTGGATCGGTTCGCGGATCGTTGGCAGGCGAATCCCCACAGCCGAAAAGACCTACAATTAGGCCCGCAGCGCACCCGTACCGGCTGAATCGTGACATTCTCGGTTCCCCCACTCTCATCCTAACGACCCGGAGGTCGCCCCTCAAATCGGGCGGCTGGCGGCCCTGACACGGATCTGCCAAGACCCGCCCTCTCGCGAAAGCGTGGGGGTTCGAGACGTGCAGAATATGATTCGAAATGTGGCGATTATCGCCCACGTCGACCACGGCAAGACGACGCTGGTGGACGCGATGTTGCATCAGACCGGCGTCTTCCGGGCGAACGAGGCGGTGCGTGAGCGCGTGCTCGATTCAAACGACCTCGAGCGTGAGCGCGGCATCACGATCTCTGGCGAAGCATGCGTCGATTCGCTGGAGAGACTACAAGATCAATCTCATCGATACGCCGGGCCACTCCGACTTTGGTGGTGAGGTGGAGCGGACCCTGAGCATGGCGGACGGAGCGCTGCTTTTGGTGGACGCAGCTGAAGGCGCACTCCCGCAAACACGCTTCGTCCTTTCGAAGTGCATCGAGCTCGACCTGCCGGTCATCACGGTGGTCAACAAGATCGATCGAAGCGACGCGCGTCCCGACGAAGCCCTCAACGAAGTGTTCGACCTGTTCTGCGACCTCGGGGCGACCGACGAGCAGGCCGACTTCGCGCACATCTACGCAATCGGCAGGGATGGGATCGCCAAGCGTGAGCTCGAAGACGAGTCGAGCGACCTCACGCCACTCTTCGAAACGCTGATCGAACGCCTTCCCGCTCCCGATGGCGACCCGGCCCTGCCCCTGCAGCTGCTGGTTCACAACACGCTCCACGATGAATACGTCGGCCGCATCGCGGTCGGACGCATCCGAAACGGCACCATCAGGCCACAGGAAATGATGGCGATCATCGGCAAGGACGGCGTGGTCGAACGGAAAGTCGGCGCATTGTGGGGCTTCGAGAGCTTGGAACGTGTGCGCATCACGGAGGCGTCCGCGGGCGATATCGTCGCGATCTCGGGCATCGAAGAGGTGCACATCGGCGATACGATCGCCCCGCCGAGCCATCCGAACCCGCTCGAGCGAATCACCGTCGAACAGCCGACCATCAAAGTTCGTTTCATGGTCAACACCTCGCCGTTCGCGGGGCTCGTCGGTGATTACGTGACCTCCCGGCAGGTGCGCGAACGACTCCTCAAGGAGGCGCAGCGCAACATCGCGATGCGGGTGGAAGAAGGCGACGAGCCGGATTCGTTCATGGTGTACGGCCGTGGCGAGCTCATGCTGGCGATCCTGGCGGAAACGATGCGGCGGGAAGGCTACGAGTTCGCGCTCGGCATGCCGGAGGTCGTCGTTCGCGAGATCGACGGAAAGAAATTCGAACCTGTCGAGACCGTCGTCGTCGACGTTCCCCAAAATCACGTGGGCACCGTCACGCAGCTCCTGGGCGAGCGGCGAGGCGTGATGGGCAAGATGAGCCCTATCGGCACAAATCGTTCACGTATCGAGTACCGCGTTCCGTCGAGAGGCTTGATCGGGTTTCGCTCCCTCTTCATGACCGAAACGCGCGGAGAGGGGCTCCTCAACACGATGTTCGAAGGGTGGGACC
>PVMK01188500.1_pt1 | contig 35953 bp, 38 predicted proteins | sample 1853481 | NCBI WGS metagenome assembly PVMK01 (sample SAMN08533507, study PRJNA380276) | Marine sediment metagenome, whole genome shotgun sequencing project. | reverse complement strand
TCAACGTCATCTGCGACATCGGGCAACCCGCACAGGCCCCTTGCAATCGGACGGTAACAACACCTTCCTGGACGTCAACAAGCTCGACATCTCCCCCATCTGCCTGGAGCATGGGTCTGATTTTTTTGAGGGCCTCCTCAACTTTTTCTCTCATGATAGCTTCTCCTTTTGGTTTCTATAAAAATTCTTTCGAAAAGATTCAAATTCATCCTCTACAATCGCCTCCCGCATCTGTTTCATTAAATTCAGGAAAAAATAAACATTGTGAAGCGTATTGAGACGATAAGCCAGAAGCTCTTTAGCCATGTAAAGATGACGCAAATACGCTCTGGAATAGTTCGAGCAAGTATAACACGTGCAGCCGGGCTCTAAAGGATTCTTATCGTACCGGTATTTCGCATTGCAGATGTTCAGCGTACCTTGCCGGCTAAAAACCTGCCCGTTGCGGGCATTGCGGGTCGGCAGAACGCAATCGAACATGTCGGCTCCCAGCGCCACCAGTTCGATCAGGTTTTCGGGTGTCCCAACGCCCATCATATATTTGGGCTTTGCATGCGGCAGTTTCGGTAAGGTATAATCAGCCATTTGCAGCATGATCTCCACCGGCTCCCCGACACTCAATCCGCCGATCGCAAAGCCGCTAAACTCAAAAGGGATTAGAGATTCTACAGCGGTTTCCCGCAGATCTTTAAACATTCCCCCCTGAACGATGCCAAACAGGGCACCGTTGCCATTTGACCTGCCCTGCCAGGCGGCTTTACAGCGCTCTGCCCACCGGGTGGTGATTTCAAGCGCTTGGCGAGTCGGTTCGCGCTCGGCCGGGTATTGAATACAATTATCCAGACACATGATGACATCCGAACCCAGGCAGGTTTGAATTTCAACCGCCTTTTCAGGTGTCAAAAGATGACGGGTTCCATCGATATGCGATTGGAAGGTCACGCCCTCTTCAGAAATTTTAGCCAGCTTGGCCAGTGAAAAAATCTGAAAGCCGCCGCTGTCTGTTAGGATCGGACCGCTCCAGTTCATAAATCTGTGAAGGCCGTCAAATTGATCGATGACGTCGCAGCCCGGCCTGAGATAAAGATGATAGGTGTTGCCGAGAATAATCTGAGCCCCGGCCGACAAAAGTTCTTCGGGCGTCAGCGATTTAACCGTACCCTGGGTGCCCACCGGCATAAAAACCGGCGTCTCCACTTTGCCGCGGGCGGTCTGAATGACACCGGCTCTGGCGCGGGTGGTTGAAGATTCGGCAATGATTTCAAATTCAAACATATTCTGGTTTCGGATATTAAGCTTTAAAAGTGCTTATAACAACAAGTGAGCTAAAATTAAAAATGATCTAAAATGCCTAAAATTGAGGAATTCTACCATATTTAAAATAAAAGATGGAGCGCAGCGAAACCATAATTTTAGGCATTTTAGCTCATTTTAGTCATTTTAGGCATTTCTAACTTTAGAGCACCGTTGGAACTTTTTTTCTCCGTCTTCGAAGATAAACTGCTATTTTTGGGATAGCTTAATTATATGATAAGCATCGCATCTCCATAGCTGTAGAACCTGTACTTTCGTTTTATGGCTTCTTGATACGCATGCAGCACGTTTTCACGTCCGGCAAAGGCCGAAACCAGCATTAACAGCGTTGATTGGGGAAGATGAAAGTTGGTAATCATTGCATCAACAGCCTTAAACCGATATCCCGGATAGATAAACAGATCACAGCAACCGTTTTCAGCCCCCACATATCCACCGGAATCGGAAGCATATTCAAGGGTGCGCACACAGGTGGTTCCAACCGCTACCACCCGATGTCCGGCGTTGCGGGCTGAATTAATCGTATCTGACGCTTGCACGGGAATCGAATATGATTCCGCATGCATGTGATGGGACCGAATATCTTGCGACCGCACCGGCAAAAAGGTTCCATAACCCACGTGCAATGTAAGCGAAACGATTGCAATTCCTTTGGCTTTCAGTTTTTCAAGAAGTTCGGGAGTAAAGTGCAACCCGGCGGTGGGCGCGGCTATGGCCCCTTTTTCGGATGCATAAACAGTCTGGTAAGCGGCCCGATCATCGCAGGGCGGCTCAAGCTTCGGGCTGCGTCTGATATAGGGCGGAAGCGGCACTTGCCCGATGCGGTCAAGTAACGTTTCAAAATCCCCCTCGGTATAAAACCTGATGAAATAGGTTCCATTGCAGCGCTCGATCACTTTGGCACTCAGTCCCTCGTCGAAATAAAGTATACTCCCCGGCTTTAACGGTTTGGCAGCTTTAACCAGACATTCGTAATCCCGATGGGCTTTTATGGCTCGGGGATTACAGTTGCCGTTAAAACTGCAGATGAGAACTTCGACTTTTCCACCGCTATCTTTTCTTCCCACCAGCCTTCCCGGAATGACTGCTGTGTTGTTGACAACCAGCACGTCTCCCGGCCTCAGGAGATGGTCCAGTGTACTGAACCGATCATGAAACAGTTCCCCGGTCTGGCGGTCCATTACCAGAAGATTGGATTGATCCCTGCGGTCAACCGGTTTCTGGGCGATAAGCTCCGCCGGCAGCTCGTAATGATAATCGGATAGAGCGTACATAATTATGGTTCGATTGGTTAAATTGGTTCGATTGGTTAATTGGTTTGCAAATAGTCATCAACCAATAAAACCAATTGAACCAATAAAACGAATATAACAGGTGGTTAAAAGGCCTAAAATCAAATGTACCGCCTTACATCCGTCCAAGGTAAACCAAGGACAAACCCAGCACCATCAGTACCAGACCCAGTCTTCTCAAAGAGCTGTCCGGAGATACGATAATTTTCCCAACCCAGGTTTTCATCTTATTCGGAAAAACAAAATACGGCAGCCCTTCAACGATCATTACCATTCCGATCACGCATAAAAAAAATTCCATTGGCTTTTATTAGGTCCAAATCCCCCAAATACAGTTTAAAATGTGGCATCTGCCCGCTTTTTACTATAAAATTAAACGGTTTCCCAATGATATGGTTTTCCACTCAAACTTATTTATATAGTCTTTTACAGCATATTTTGTCAAAACAAATCAGAAGCCATAATCATACATCTCAAGAATTTCTGCTTGTCAAATGGCAGCGTTTAATAGTAATAATTTACGGCTGTTAAAAATCCGTTGGATTGCATGCGTCCGATCGCTAAATCGGGGGTAAAGAGGAGCATTGAAATGAAAAAAGCTGATATACCGGTCGTCAAACGATCGCTTTTTTCCTGGGTATTTGCCGACAATGTTAAACTGCAGCTTTCGCTTTTGTTGATCATTGCGGTGATGGTAGCTGCCAGGGTTCTGCCGCTGGAAATGCAAAAACGCATCATTAACGAGGCCATCAATTTAAGAAACATCGATTTGTTATTTCGATATTGCGGCATTTACCTGGCTTCGGTTGTGTTTTTCAGTGCGCTCAAATACCTCACCAATGTGATTCAAACCTTTATTACCCAGCGAACCACCGCTAAAATGCGCAAGGAACTGTACCACCATATTCTGACCCTGCCATTGGCTTTTTTAGAAACACGCAGCCGGGCTCGGTGGTCAATTCACTCGTTGGAGAGCTGGCAACACCGGGCAATTTCGTCGGCATGGCGGTTTCCGGTCCGGTGTCCAATGTGTTGACATTGCTGGCCTTTGCCGTCTACCTGTTCTCGTTAAATCCCCTTCTGGCCGGGGTGTCCTTTAGCATTTACCCCATCGTCGTTTTTCTGGTCCCTGTGCTTCAAAAAGGGGTTAACCGCGCCAACAAAAAGCGGGTCGATGCCGCCCGAACATTGTCCAGCCGCATCGCCGAGTCCATTACGGGCATTCACGAGGTCCACGGCAACGGCGCCTACAATATCGAAAACAAAAAATATGACCGCCTGGTGGATCACTTGTTGAAGATCAGAATCGTATGGAGCCTTTACCGCTTTGCCGTCAAAACATCCAATAGCTTTTTTGTCAGCCTGGGGCCTTTTATCGTATTCATCCTCGGCGGTTATCTGACCATAAAAGGCCAGCTGGAACTCGGTGCGCTGGTGGCCTTTTTATCGGCCCAGGAAAGACTTTATGACCCCTGGAAAGAACTCATCGAATTTTATCAGGTATACCAGGACGGCTCGGTGACCTATAAGCGCACAATGGAATTTTTTGATGTGGAACCGGAGCATGCCATTGAGCCCGACGATCGCGCGCCCTATGATCTGGAGGCCAGCGTCGACGTTAAGGACCTGTCATTTGTAACCGACAGCGGAATCCGCTTACTTGACGGCATCAATTTGTCCCTGAATCCGGGAGAGCATCTGGCACTGGTCGGTTTTTCCGGCAGCGGTAAAAGCACCCTGGCCCTTTGCATCGGCCAGCTCTATAAGTATACCAGCGGACACGTTTTAATCGGAGATAAAGAAGTTGCCGATCTGACGAAAAAAGACATGGTTAACAATATGGGCTTTGTCGCCCAGAGTCCGTTTATCTTTGACGGCACCATTGAAGAAAACCTGCTTTACGCCTGCAGAGCCAAAGCCAATGGAAACGGTCAAGACGGCGACGGGCTGCCCTCCCTCGATGATATCATTGCGGTGCTCCATCAGACCGGAATATTTGTGGATGTATTGCGATTTGGCATGAACACCATATTGACCCATGACCAAAACGAGGAGCTGGTTGACGTTATTATACGGATTCGCGAAAATTTTCAACGGGATTTCGGAGAAGAACTGTCCGATTACGTGGAATTTTTCGACGAAAATCAGTATTTATTTTTCTCCAGTGTCGCCGAAAATTTGATTTTTGGGGCCCCCAATAAAAATGATTATAGTGATGCCAATTTATGTAATAATCAATATTTTCTTAACTTTTTGAAACAGGCGGACTTGACCCGCCCCTTGCTCAGTCTGGGTGCTGAATTGGCCAGACAAACGGTGGATATTCTCGGCAGTCTCCCGCCGGATGCCATATTCTTCAAACAGAGTCCCATCGGCCCGGAAGAACTGGACGAATTTAAAACATTGGTGGAAAGATTCAAGCGCAAGAAATTGCACGAGCTTTCTGCTGAAGATCATAAAAAACTGCTGGAACTGGCGATGCGGTTTGTGCCGGGAGTCCACAAGATGGTCGCCCTGCCGGCCATGTTGGAAAATCTAATTTTAGAGGGCCGCGCCATGTTCCGCGAAAAGATCGCCAATGATGCTCCGCAGGCGATTACATTCTACGAGATATCGGAATATATTTTTTCTCAGACAATCTTAAACAATATCTTTTTCGGCAAAATCAAGACCGCCAACCCCCAGGCCCAGGAGAAGATCAATCAAAGCATCATCCAGCTATTGATCGAAGAGGATCTTCTGGAGACCATCATCGAAATCGGCATGTATTACCAGGTGGGCACCAAAGGTGATAAATTATCCGGTGGCCAGCAGCAAAAACTGGCGATTGCGCGGATATTTTTGAAACATCCCAGAATCTTGATTATGGATGAAGCCACATCGGCCCTTGATAACACGTCGCAAACGCGCATACAGAACCTGCTCGAAACGCGCTGGAAGAAAAAAAGCACCGTCATATCCGTTGTGCACCGCCTGGATACCATTAAAAATTATGATCACGTGGCCGTTATGAAAGCCGGTAAAATTACTGAAATCGGCACTTATGACGAACTGATGGCCCGGAAAGGAATGTTATATGAACTCGTCGGAAAGAAATAATGCCAATCCGCCCAGCGAGTTAGAAGAGAACCTGGAGATCTTGCGACAAACCTACTTTTTCTCAGGGCTGCCTCTTGAAACGCTGAAGGTTTTTGCTTATCTTTGCACCAGAGAAAAATTTAAAAAAGATGAGTATATCTTTAAACAGCATGAAGAGGACGGGCGCGCATTTTATATCATCAGCGGAAAAACCATTTTGGAACGCGAGGATAACAGCAACACCAAACAAATTAGAGACTGCCTTATCGGTGAATTTATGGGCGGCCTGACGCTGCTGGGGGAAGTGCGCCGCCTATTTTCTCTGAGGGCAGTGGAAAATACCGTCTGTCTGGTACTGGAGCGCGAAAAATTTACAAAAGCCATCGAACAGTTTCCGGATATCATGCCCCGCATCTTCAAAGCAGTGGCCAAAAATATCGATTCCTGGGAGGAGCGTTTTTTAGCCGGCCGCGCCGACACGTGCGGAGAATGTATGGTGAAACCTTGGCGTCAGCCTGATTTGACCCGCAATAAAAAAAATTGTTTTCAAGATCGGTTTTTTTGCGCTACAATGAAGCACGATTTGCAAGTGGTAACTAAATACCGCTTTCCATAATAATGTACCGAATTACGGAATTGGGGTATAAACGCTTGTACGGTTGTAGAAAAAAACGTTTGAATAACGCAACGTTTTTTGACAACCATTATAAGATCTCAACAGTATACCGTCATGGCAAAAAATAAAGTCTCATTTAAACTGAAAAGTAAGTTATCCGAGTTGGATACCCTGTGCCAACATCTGGAACGGTTCGGGGAATCCATCGGACTGTCCCCAAAATGCATATTTGAAGCCAATCTGGCCCTTGACGAACTGTTTACCAACATCATTACTTACGGGTTCAACGATAATAAAGAACACACCATTGAAGTTACGATTTCGCATAAGAATAACAAACTGGTTTTAAATATTGAAGATGACGGCATCCCGTTTAACCCCACTGAAGTAGACACGCCCGATCTGGAATGTACCATTGAAGAATGCAAAATTGGCGGGTTGGGGATCCATCTGGCCAAAAACCTGATGGATGAAGTTTGCTATCAGCGCTGCAAAGAAAAAAATGTTTTAACGCTTAAAAAAAATGTCAAGGAAGCTGAACCTGCAAAAAAGCGGGTGAAAGGCTGACTCAAATTCGATAACAGGGAGCTGAAGCCCGGACTTGCACGCCGAGAGTGTTCACTTACGACTTTTTACTTTAGTATGCAGGGAGGAAAGTACATGGATATTATTGAAGAAAACCAGGGCGGAATCAACATTTTTAAACTCAACGGTCGCCTCGATTCCAATACATCCCAGGGGTTTGAGAATAAAATTTTTCAAGCAATCGATGACGGTTCTAAAAGTATGATCATTGATTTTAAAGATCTTGATTATATTTCAAGCGCCGGTTTGCGTGTTATTCTCAAAGCAACCAAAGCGCTCAAACGCGAAGAAGGAAAGATGATGTTGTGCGATATGCAGGATTATGTAAAGGAAGTTTTTGAAATCGCCGGATTTGATTCTTTCCTGCCGATCGTCAGCACCATGGATGACGCCCTGCAAGCGTTTTAACGTTTTAACAGCCCCGCGGTCTGATCCGCAAGCCGTGTGAATTTACCTCATTCCGATCAGGCCGCGCCTGCCAAGCTCCCGTATAAATTGGGTTACCGACACCTCGGCCTCCCTGGGTTCCAGTCGATGGGTCCCGGCAAATATTTTAACCAGTTGCCGTACAGAACGTTTTCCATCCATCAGATTCCACACTGAAGTCCCCAACTCGTCCAACTGAAACTTTTTCATCTGTGTCTGCACTTCCGGGCCTCCGAAACGCTTAACCAGGCCTGCAAAGAAAGGCCGCATGGTTACCGGATAGTTAATAACGACCTCTCCGGTTTCCAATCGGTTTTCGGAAATTTGGAGGTTTTTAACCGGAATGCGATCCAATGCTTCTGCCCGGCTGATTGACGAACGCTGCGGCTTTTTCTTAAATACTCTCATAATGGGTACAAATACAGTCCAGCAATTCGGTGTCGAGAGGTTTTTTGCCTTCAGCACGGACCCCCAGGATACGGTTCTTGGCTTCCAGATGCCAGAGCCCCAGCCAATGATAGGAGGCGTGACCTTTGAAGCGGCTCAACCATTGCCCCCAGCCGCTGGCCGGTGAAGCACTCCATTCCACCGTATCACATCCATCAATTTTCCCGGCAACCGGCTCTGTTCTACTGAAATCGGCAACTGATCTGGCAAACTGCACCAGGTCCTGTTTGCTCAGCAAAACGGAGGCGAGTGCCCAACGATGCAAAATGATATGCTGGCTGCCGTCTGCAAAATCAAGCTCATATCGGCCGGCTTCAAATCGATGGTGTTTCAATTCAAACGTCTCGGGCACCAGAGCCCGGATGTCATAGGCCGACCACAGAATCTGGCCGTCGGTGCGGTGATCGCGAAACGAATTTAGAACATTCGATGCAACGGATTTGTTTGGGGGCGGGTCTTTATAAAAAAATTGAATCAGGCTGACATTGCGGCAGGTCGGACAAAACAATAACGCGCCTCTGCCATGGGTTGAATCGGACTCCCATGAAAATTCGCTGGCATCGAAATCGGTCAAAGCTGTTTCCCATTCTGAAGAAACCGGTTCAGGTTTAACCGATTTTCTAACCTGTTTTTTTTGAAGGGATGTTAATCGTTTGAGGTGGGCCTGATGGGAAAAATTGCCTTTAACCGGGGCCCACTTGATCTCCATGACCGGACCGAATTCGTCCTCAATTAAAAGGTAGCGGATGCCGATTTCGACCAGCTGCCAATCGGCAGGGATTTTAAAGCGAAGGCCGTACCAGGCGATTTCTTTCCATTGATTCAGCAAAGCCCCTCCTGTTTAGTGCGGCAGAAAGAGCTCCCAGCCACTCGTTTCGGGCTTGACGGCTTTCCATTCTCGCTGTCGAAGTCTTTCCCGATAGTCGAGCTGCTTGTTTTTATAACACAAAAAATCTTCTTCAATCAGGGTTGTATCTGTAATTTTAACCGCATTGCCTTTTTTTTCCTGCTCATCCATTGAATTGTGCTGCAGCATGAGGCTGATGCGGTGGTTTTGCTGGTCGACAAAAGACCATTTCCAGGCAACCACGATATGAAAGGGATCTCCGCGGTACTCATCGGGCTCACCAAATCGCTTTTTAAATCGTTTGAGCAAGTCTTTATAAAACTGCTTGCTCGAATCCCCGTATTTGAGCTTGATCCTGACAATATTGCCCGGCCTGGCGCAAGTTCCATAGGCAATCAATCCGCTTTTAAAGCCCCGGGTAAACTTTATTTCGACCTCCTCAATATTTTCCGCATATCGAACCGGCAGGGCCGTATCCATGATAACCTTGTCTTCATACGTTTTGATGTCCTCATTCAAAACATATCCGCCAACCTGATGGGGGGCTTCGGCCAAGGCCATACCGGGGATAAATAAAAGAAGCACAACCATACCGACGACCACCTTTTTTTTCATGGCGACCTCTCTTTTCCTTGAAGCGTTCATACCTGGCATGAGTTCGTTTTTAATTCCACAAATGTAAGAAGCTCTTCTTTTTGCTATACCTAACCCGGACGAGCCGGAATTGCAAATTGAATATCGTTTGGATTGACTATTGTCGATTGACGATTGATAGGGGTTCCTGAGACCATTGGTTCAGATTAAGATATTTTTTTGTTCATCAATCTTTTAATCTCACGTATTTTACCCCAAAAAACCGATTTCAAATTTAAATAGACGAACTTAATTTTAGCAACCCAAGAGTCCGTCAGGACGGCATCTTTAACGATCCCATCGGTGGTGTGTCCAAATGCAATTAACCAGATAATATTTTGCAGCATCTGTCTTTTGGTTAACGGAAACAACTTGGGTGCAAAACCCCAAGTTCGAAATAATCGCTGCGCCAGCGTGTCAACGCTTGCCTCCGCTTCCTTAATGTGTCCGTCGGCTAAGGCTTTTTGTGTTAAGGGATAATCCGGAAAATATTGAAGGGAATATAAATTAAAATGTAAGGGTTTCGGTAATTGGAGCAAAAGACCAATCGTCTCTTTCAGGGTTTCTTCCGTGTCATAAGGAATATCCATAATTAAATCATAACGGATCTTAACGCCATATTTGGCGATCTCATGGGCGAGTTTGATGATTTGGCTGTTTTTCCCCGGCCGCTTGAATACCTGATTCCGGATCTCATCGGTCCCGGCTTCGATGCCGAATTTGGCACGGTGAAGGCCGCATTTTGCCAATCGACCGATCGTCGACGATTTTACCAGCGTCGGATTATACTGGACTTTAAAAGGCAAACCGATCTCTTTGGCGTACAGCGTTTCAAACTCACTCAGCCAAGATTCATCTATTCCAAAATTCTCATCATGAAACTCAACAATTTTTTTCTGGTTTCCCGGAATGGCTAAAACATCTTTCAATTCGGCAATCACATTGGGCACCGACCGTCTGCGATTGAAATGCCCCAAATTTTTATACATCGGTCGCAGTAGGCTATTCACACAGTAGGTACACCTGAACGGACAGCCTCGCGCCGGCATGATGGCCAAGATAGGCTCTAAGATCGTCGGATCATTTTGAATAATCTGGTTGGAACCGATAAAGTAGAAAGAATCTTTTGCGTATGCCGGGAAAGGAAGGGAATCCAGATCCTGGTTTAAAGGCCGCATCGGATTCTTTGTGATGTGTCCGTTTTTCTTTGACCATAAGTTTTCAATATGTTGATAGTCTTTTCCGTCTCTCAATAATTGAACCAGATCTGTCAGGGGGCCCTCGCCTTCACCCAAACATATCATGTCCGCTTCTTCGATGCTGGTTTCCGGCGATAAGGTTGGATGGATGCCGCCCCAGACGACAGAAGCCGACGTGTTGTTTTTGACGATCCGGCTCAATCGTTTTGCAATAGAAACATAAGGTGATAGGACACTCAAACCCACAATGTGTGGATTGAGCTCACTGATTTTTTCTGCAAACAGCTCCTCCTCTTTCGGGGTGGGATATCTGAGGTCATTTGTATAATGATTCTTAAAAAAAATGGTATGCGGATGAACGCCTTCAATATTTTCTAACAAGGCGTGCATCGTCCGGACAGAAAAGTTCTGGTACTTATACAAAGCAATCAAAACGACAGTGATCGGTTGTGTGGATGAAGGCTGCAGCATTTTTTAGTCCTGACGTAAAAAATAAGATCGGCAAAAGCCGAATATGCTTTCAAAATGTTAAATTAAGTGTTTTTCCAAGGGAATCAAGGCTTCTTTTTGATGTAAGGCTAGACACGATGCGTACTAGTGTTATGTCCCACAAATATGTTACAAAAGTCGTGTGGTATATTTTAGTCCCAGTTGAGTTCTTTAATTGAGAAAATTCCAAGCACCAATTAACAAATAACAAACAATATCCAAATTCGAATTTTCAATGATTCAAACATGTTTGGAACTTGATTCATTGGAATTTGAGATTTGTTTGTCATTTGAGTTTTGTCATTTGGGATTTAATCAACTTTATTTTTGAAAAAGAAGATTGATAAAATCAATTCGTGTTTTGTAAATTACTTGCGAGACGCAACAATAGGCCGGGATTCAGGCCGGTTAAAACAAGGTCAATAATCGATAGCAGGAGTTGAAATCGTGCAAAGCATATATCAAAAAAGTTACGTTTGGATTTGTTTGATCATTTTGTCCGCCACCTGGAATTCAGCGGCATTGGGCAGGGATGGCACGGATGTCTTTTTTGATCAAAAATCAAAAAACCAAATCATAAGCGGTGTTCTGAACAAGGAACTGGCGATTATGCCCCAGCTAAACAAATTAAATTTCGGATTTGGAAGATACAGGGGCATTGAATATTACTATGAAAAAACCATCAGCAAGATATTTTTCCAGGATAAAAAACTGAAACGCCACGATCATCGACGTCAGCATCGAAGAATCGGAGATCACCCTCGAGCTGTCCCATCCCATCCTGGGAACCGGAACCGTTAATTTTTCATTTAGCGCATAAACTCCTCCAACAAACAACCCCTCAAGATATACAAAAAATTTTACTTGAAACCCTCGGTGATGAAAATCATCAATATGTCGTCTTGGATCCCGCAGGTAAGCTTTACCACCTGTGGTCCTGTAATCATTTCGCGGATCCGAGCCGTGAGGCCCGGATGAAACGCGAAGACGCCGATCAGCAAGGCTATCGACCCAGCGGATTTTGTTTTCAAAAAGTAGCTTATCTGCCTGAACTATCCGTGGAAAAAGGCCATTGCAGCAGAGTGGGCCATGCGACTCCGCAATTACGGCCCATTGAAAAGGAATCCGAAAAACAGACACATCTGTCAGCGCTTGGAGAAAAAAGTACTTAAAAACTGGCCGTTTAAGCTGCTGGGCTATAATTATGCTTTTTATTTATCCAGCAGCAGTGAAAATAAACGCTTTTGCGATCCCGACCGGCAAAATTATAATCACCACCGCCCTATTTTGACTCACTGGATAAGGACGACGAACTGGAAGCGCTTCTGGTTTATGCAATTGCAAACATCGAGCAAAGACACAGCTTAAAAGAAATTATCACGATTGTCTGGAAAGGTCAAGAATACACCAATGCCATGAAAAAATTGGCAACCGTGGCGGTGCCCTGACCGGGCCTGCGGGTGGCGGGATTTCAGGCGCCTTAAATCTGGCGCTTCCCGGGGAATCGTGCAGCCCCCAGTCGCTGATCGGCTACCCGTCCGATTATGTCCAGCCGGCCGATTCGATGGTCGCGCTATATTTTGATATTCACAAAAAAGAACGACAGGAGGTCGTATCCTTGATTAAAAAGCTGCAGTTTAGCGAACTGACCGTAAAACTGCACCCGGACCTGCGCCTGCAGGATCCTCCAAAAATTCCAGATAATACTCGCATCAGGCGCGTGGACATCAAATTCAAATATTTTAACGAAGGCAACCATTTTGTATTAAAACGCAGCGGCAAACCACCCGTACAGTTAAATCTGAAGTACCATCAAATCTTTAAAAAAGAAAACACGTGCATATCTATCTGGATGAAAAGGCTTTATTGCAGCTGGACCAGATTAAGAATGGTAAAATGGTTATGTGGCTTTCGATCACAGATAAAACCGGTGTACACAGATTCGCGCATCAAAAGGATTTGTTAACCGAAGATGTGTGGGGCGCCCATTTAACCTTTAGCGCCTCAACCGCTAAAAAGAAAAAATTTTTACAGGATACCGAAAAAATTGTCCTAACAGTAGGCCCGACCAGAGGGTCGAACGATAGACTAAACGATCAACCGCTAAACGATTACACCTTTGTTCCCGGAACGATTGAATGGTAAAAACTGTAAAGTTTGTTGAACAACTGCCGATAAAAAAGATAACAGTGTGTTAACACACTGTCACCCAATGCTCAGAGGGTGATTCGTAATGAATCACCCTCACCCATTGGGTCCGCCCGTTCTGACAGCGCCTGCATTTCTTTCCCATTCCAATCTTGCCCGACCCTAATTAATCCGCCCGGTCAACTTCTAAATATTTTCTTCAATTTTCAAAGAACAAATTTACGATACCCAACCCTGTTATGGCTATTTTTCAGGGCGGAGTAATTAGGGTATGGTTTTAGGAAAACAGTTGCCCAATTATTATGGAAATTTTTCCACAACCCGCATGACCCAACCATTAAACTTCACAGGCGAATCCTACATATACATTCATTATTATTAGATATTTTTAATAAGCCATTAAACCGGCACGCTTTATGCTGTGCAATGCGGAGCAATTGATTTAACAAACCGATAACCCCGGACCGGAGAATCCCGTGTATGCAAGAAAGTCTGATCTCTTTGCTCATTGCTTTAGTCAGCGCCCTGTTAATTGTCGTATCATTTGAAATTTACATCGGCGTATAGGAATTCGTCTGAAAAGACCAGGACGACTTTCCGGCAATTTCTTTTTGCCGATCGCAGCTTAGGCTACTCGGGGGCTGATAGACGATCATGTCGATGGGTAGCAGCCATTAACGGCTTCTGTTTGACAATTCTGAGAACTCCAGAAACATTGCTATCGGAAGGTGTCTGATGGACTCGAATCCTGAGAATAGAGATACGCCTCGGTTTGAACATGAAGCAATCGTTATGATCGAGAATTATCCTGCAGGTCATTATCACGAAGGCAGAATGTACAATTACAGCCGAAGCGGAATGTATTTTGAATCAGACTTTGCACCCAAAATGGGTTCCGCTATTTTTATTGGCATCGAAAACTCACCGTATTCTTGCGGCCATGATGTTTATCGCGCGAAGGTCATGTGGTGCAAGAAATTGCCTGAAAAGGCCTCATATTATTATTATGGCGTTGGGGTAAAATATTACTAGAAGCTGTCTCAATAATGCATTTAACACCCGATGGTGCAGCTCTAAACCTATAAAAAGTGCTTACAACAACAAATGAGCTAAAATTAAAAATGATCTAAAATGCCTAAAAGTTATGGTTTCGCTCGCGCCGCGTGGCGCTCCATCTTTTATTATAAATCTGATCGATCGACCCAGTCATTCGACCCTGTCGTAGACCCTGAGGCTCTCGACGGGAGGTTCTCGAAGGGAGGCCCGGGGTTGAATTCCTCAACTTTAGGCATTTTAGGCACTTCTAACTTTAGAGCACCTTTGGAACTTTTTTTATCTGTCTTCCAAGATGAACTGCTAATTTTGAGATAGCTCCCGGCTATCTTCGAATCGACTGCGCCAGATCATTTATTCTTTCCCTGATGTGGATTAAGTATCTGGCCATCTTGCCGCGGTGGTCGGCAGTAACGGAATCATGATCTCCCCTTAGAACAATGAGTGGATCAAAGGTGCAGATCTGCTCCATCTCACGCAATGCAATCCGGATATTATCTTCGCCGCCTTTTTCTTTTATCTCCGGGTAAAGTTGAACGAAGGTCCGAATAAAATCCCGCAACACCAGGATAACTCCCTGAGTGTAGTATATGCGGTCATCCAGATCCGTATAAGCCACCTCATCGTTGGGCTGTATTAAAAGACCAAGGGGCTGATCGAGAAACTGCTTACTGATGATAAACGTGATCATATTGTACATATCATCTGATCGCATGTTGTAGATGGCTTCCCCGCCGGCCAGCGCATCCTCATATTGAAGCATCAATTCAATACCCTTACGGTACTGGCTTTCAGTGGACGGAAACCACCAGCTGTCTTCACTAAACGCAAAGTGTTTTTCACGGGCTGCTTTTAAAAACTCATTTTCAGCATCGACCGTTCCATACTTGGCCAGATTCGTTGAGAAAAAATTGATCAGCATTCGGGTTGCAAAAATAACCCCCTTCTGCCGGTTAGCGCGATTATCGAGCCATCGCGTGGGCGAAACAATCAAATCATTAACCGACCAGCCGAGGGGCGAATCCAGTTCTTCTTCCAGCCGGTTGCGAAGGGCGGCACTCAAGGCTATCCCTTTTTGGGGATCGGCGGAATCCGGTTTGGTTTGATCGAGCACGGCGTGAATATGAGAACTGAACCAGGGAAATTCGGCCGCATCAATGAAGGTATAGCCTTTATATACGCCCCAGTATATTCCAACCGTCAAAGGCCAGATTAAAATAAAAGCAAGCAAAGCAATCACACTCCATTTGCCAAAGGTCGTCATTTTTGGAATCAGCTTTTTTAGCATCACGCCTCCCCTGTTCGGTTTGAAAAAATTAGAGCGCTGAAAGACTCATGGTGATTTTTGCAAAGTTAATCAGTTCGCTTTCAGGTGTCAATATATTCCGCACATCTGCGGGCAGATTTGAAAGGGCGGTTGTCCCCAAAGCGCTTTCACTTGTCTCTTGACACCGATTACGAACATGTTACTCTGAATTTTGAATTTATTCATTTTTGCGGAAGCCCCGACGAAATTCTTTTCAGGGCCGGGTGGAGATTTGCCATGTTATCTAAAGTATAATGCAAAAGGGCGGAAAAAAATCACAAAAAGCGGCACCTGCAAAATCACAACGGCTTTACGCCGTCATTGGCCTGGGCCTTCTTTTTTTGCTTGGTTCCTGCACCACCTCCAATTACGGAAAACTGCAGTCGAGTCATGAAATTTACCAAAACTGTTTGATAACCACCAGATTCTATCAGATCATTTGTACTATTACAGCGGCCTGCAGGGCGTGCCGGATGCGATCATCGGCATTCATTCCAACTATTCACTTGATTCAAAGGTATGGCAGCAGGTCGATTTTACCCCCCTGTTGCTTAAAAAATGGGCCTACCGAATGACATACGTGCACCTGGTCACACCGCGGGGCGCCTGGATTCTGGGTCCCGACGGCAATCGCATCGGCATCTGGTATGCGGCGCGGCATCAGGCCACAATCCGGGTTGAAAAAGGCAATCGCGTGGTTATCGTTCCCCCGCTGCCGCCGGAATTAAGGGGCGTCCCATAGAGTCATGTCCCACAAATATGTTACAAAAGTCGCAATGACTATGGTTTCAGGTTTCAGTGTTCAGGTGTCAGGAAGATACAGAGGACAGAGCACAGAAAACAGATGACAGAAGACAAAGGGCAGACTGTCTCTGTTTTCTGTCATCTGACTTCTGTCATCTGTTTTCTGACACCTGACACCCGAAACCTGACACCTAAAATAAAACCGTATTTTGTAAATTACTTGCGGGACGCAACACTAGCCCGCGTCCGACAGCGCTGAAAACCCGACAGTTAAGACCTTAACTTTAACGCATCGACAGAGGCCGGATATGCTAAAAAGGCTATATTTACTGATTGTCATTATGCATTTGCTGCTATCAACCGGATGTATTGCCCTTGTGATAGGAGCCGGTGCCGGAGCAGGAACCTTTGCCTATGTTGACGGCCAATTGAGCCGAACCTATCAGGCAAATTACGAAACAACCTACGAGGTGTGCAAAGGTATTTTGCAGGATATGAAGCAGCCCATTCTTGAAGAGAAGACCGATGGTACCCAAACAACGATTAAGTCCCAGCGGGTCGATGAGACGCCCCTGACGATAAAAGTCCGCATCATCGATCCCGACTGGACCGAAGTTTCAATCAGAACCGGTTATATCGGGACTCTGGAAAAAGGAAATCTCCGAACAGTTTCACGAGTTTATTGCCGAGAGGATCAAAAAGTAACACCACTCCCTCTATTGATTTAAAAATCCATTAGAAGTCATCTCAAAATTAGGATTTTGGTTCCATATCAAGGCGGCCGCGAAATTCCCCGCTGAGCGGGACTTCCCGTCTGATCAAGTACGCTTAGTGGGTCGCAAGCCGGAGGAATACGTTGGTATTTCGAGGACTTGAAGTGAGCGCCCAACGCAGAGATGGGGACAAAAGACTTTTTTGAGATGACTTCTAGGCTTTGCGGGCAAACGGCAGCTCCGCATTCAACTCATCAATCTGTTTCTGTTCCAGACGGTTGATCTCTTCGATATGGGCATTCATGATATGCTCAAGGCGCTGATCAAAAAAACGGTGCAGGCTGAAATTGCCGACAGCTGTGAAGCCGCGCCGAACCTTATGATACCCGCCCATACCCGGATCAAACCGATTGATGCCGTTGGCAATCGCCCATTCTATGGGGCGGTAATAGCACGCATTAAAATGCAGGTAATTAATTTCCTTTGAGCAGCCCCAATACCTGCCGAACAGCCGGTCGCGCTTGCGGACTAAAAGTGAAAGACCCAGCGGCGAATCCGCATTTGCCTTTTCAAAAGCGGCCACAAACACTAATCGATGACGATAGCGGTCCGCCAATCCTTTAAAAAAACTCTTCTTAAGATATTTGCAACCCCAGGGGCCGAACTTATCGTTGGTGCGTTCGTAAAATGGATAAATCTCTGAAAAATAGGCCGGCGGAATTTGATCTCCTTCAAAGATTTTCAGGGTGATGCCATTTTTCGCAATGGACCGGCGCTCCCGTTTGATATTATGTCGCTGGTTGGAATTAAATACCGCCAGATAATCATCAAAGGACTGGTAGGCTGCATTTTGCCACGTAAAGCTTTGATGCAGCCAGCTGATGAATCCCGCATTTAATCATCAGCCGGCGCCATCGCGGATCAACGAAAAGAAAACTGCAGCCGGAAATTTGGTATTGGCGGCAGAATTGCTCAATCTCATTTACCATGTATCGCGTCAATATCTCCTCATTCTCTCCGGTTACCGTTAAAAACCGATATCCGACCATCGGGGTGAACGGGCTCATGCCGACAAGTTTGGGGTAGTAAGAAATATTTAGCCGATCGGCCACATCAGCCCAGACATGATCAAACACGAACTCCCCCGCACTATGTTGCTTGAGGTATAAAGGGGCTGCCGCAATCAATTGATCCCGAGACCAAACCGTTAAATGCTGAGGCCGCCAGCCGGTTTCGGCGGTGGTGCTTTTGGAGATCTCCATTTGGTGAAGCCACTCCCATTCCAAAAAGGGCGTGTCCAAAGGTTCCGCGAGCACATCCCATTGCGCCTGATCGACTTCAGCGAGGCTTTTTAACCACACAACACGATATGATGAATTGCCTGATGGGTTCATGACGAAACTCGATTTATACCGCTTTCTATAATAATGTTCCGAAATACGGAAGTGCGGCATAAGTGGTTGTCAAAAAAACGTTTCAATACCGGAACGTTTTTTTGACAACCACTAAAAACTCTTCTCAATTTAAGATCAAACATCTTGCATGTCACCCTTTTTCTTAAAAGCGCCATTTTTTTTGAATATCGAATATCGAACAAGGAATTAAGAATTATGAATTTTTATGGACTTCAATACTTCGACATTCATTATTCCTTGTTCGGTGTTCTGCGGTTCTATTTCGATTCGGTTGACCCCTGACTTCGAACCTATAAGTGCAGACCACCGTCGCGCAACCTCCCTAAACTCAAACATAATATACCCCAGAGCGCCTTGACAATCTGAGTAAGATAAGCATATTATAAGGTTGCTGTTCTTTTGGTACGAGCCCTTATGCCTGTGTTTGCAAGGAAAACGCATGCCACTATATGAATTTAGATGCTTAAAATGTAATGACTGCTTTGAGATCTTGGTTATGAAACAAGAGGAAGAGGTGGAGCTCAAATGCCCTCACTGCAACTCAGACGAATTTGAACGGGTCTTAAGCGCTTCCTGTTACAGCATGGGCAGCGGTTCAGGGAAAAGTGATGGCGCCAGTGCAAAAACTCGCAACTGCCCCAGCGGCAGTTGCACCACCTATGAAATCCCGGGACATGAAGGTTAATTTCAAAACCTTTCCTGACAGCCCAGCTTAACTGATTCCTGCCTAGTATGGTGATTCCTAAATAAACAATACATAAAATAATTAATCCGCCGAACTTTCGATCTAACAACTTACTTCAGTTTTCAAAGAACAATTTGCAACCCTAAATATGCTATTTTTCAGGACGGATTAATTAGAACATTCATTGCCAGAACCCGTTTTCCGAATAGGGAATTCAGATGAAACAAATTCATGTTCAGGAAAAAGAACAGTTCAAAAAGCTTTTCAAGCAGGAACAAATCGATTGTTTCGAAGATCGATTCAAGGTTCTCGAAGTCTTTTTACAGACCGAAAAGCATGTGACCATCGACGAAATGGTAAGGCTTCTTGACCAAAACGGCTGGAGCCTTGATTCTGAATTTGTGCGTGAGACAATGAAGCTGATGTGCCGTTTTGGCTTTGCCCAAAAAAGCCGATTTGACAATGGCGACCTTCGTTATGAACATCTCCATCTGGGCCAGCATCACGACCATATGATCTGCACGAAATGCAGAAAAATTATTGAGTTCAAAGAAGATCGTCTGGAAGAATTGCAAATCAGAATCGCAGCAGTGAAAGGATTCCACATGCTGCAGCATAAAATGGAAATTTACGGCATCTGCGAGGCATGCCTTAAAGATCGCATTCAACTGATGACCTTGATTATGGCCAAACCGGGAGAACGGCTTGTGCTCAGGGATTTTAGCGGGGGCCTAAGTGCCCGGATGCGATTATTGTCAATGGGATTGCGGCTCGGAGATGAAATTGAAGTCATATCAAACAACAGCCAGGGCCAGATGGCCATTGCAGCGGATTATAAGCGCTATGTCCTTGGACGGGGCTTTGCCCAGAAAATTCTGGTTGAACCGGTAAAACCTCAAAAAAATCCTAACCTGAGCGAGTCGGACCCAAACAGTAAAAAACCACAAAGTCACAAAGAATGATTTTTCAAAGACGACATTAAAGACCCTTTGTGACATTGTGCCTTTGTGGTGAAAAAATTTTTATTTCGAAGGTACACCACTGTGCAAAATGAAACCTTTTGAACCCGCTTATATCAGAACCTTTGAAAAAGGGCTGTTGCAGGAAAAGATAAAAATCGCTCACAATCTTCTCAGGCCTTGTAACCTTTGCCCGCGTAAATGCCGGGTTGATCGGCTTTCCGGTGAAACCGGCGTATGTAAAACCGCCCAGCAGGCCTGGGTTTCCAGTTACAACCCCCATTTCGGTGAGGAAGCGCCGTTGGTGGGCAAACACGGCTCTGGCACCATATTTTTTACGCACTGCAATCTTATGTGTTTGTTTTGCCAAAACTTCGATATCAGCCATGCCGGCTGCGGCCAAAAAGTTTCGAACGAGGAGCTGGCTGAAATTATGCTCGCTCTGCAGCAGCAGAAATGTCATAATATCAACTTGGTCACACCGTCACATGTGGTTCCTCAAATTCTGGCTGCCCTTGAAATTGCAGTTCAACAGGGGCTTTGCGTGCCCCTGGTTTACAATTCCGGCGGTTACGATTTGCCCTCCACACTCCGGTTATTGGAGGGTGTATTTGATATCTACATGCCGGACTTCAAATTCTGGGATTCGCAAGTTGCCGAAAACGCCTGTCAGGCAGCGGATTATGCGGAAGTTGCCTGCATGGCTCTGAAAGAGATGCACCGCCAGGTGGGCGACCTGATCACCGATGATGCCGGTATTGCCCGGCAAGGCCTGTTAATTCGCCACCTCGTCTTGCCCGGCGGAATGGCGGGCACCCGCAAAATTATGCGGTTTATTGCCAGCGAGATTTCAACCCGCAGTTATGTGAACATTATGTCCCCAGTACCGCCCATGTGGCCGCGCCGCTGAAATAAGCGGTTTAAATGCGTTTCTTTCGCCGGCTGATTATCGGACCGCCCTGCAGGAGGCAAAAGAAGAAGGCATCACCCGTCTCGATCAACCCCGGCGTACCTTTGTGTTAAGGTAATTTGGCGTTTTAAAATTTCCAAAACGAGTATCTTATGCAAAAAATTTTTGTGATTGGTGACATTCATGGGTGTTTTGACAAACTCTGTGCACTGATGGACAAAATCCCGATAAATTTCACCCGGGACCAATTAATTTTCATCGGGGATTATATTGACCGCGGATCGGGCTCCATTGAGGTGGTGGATTACCTGATTGATTTGCAGAAACAATTACCGGGCACCCTATTTTTAAAGGGCAATCACGAAGATATGCTGATCAATTATCTGGATGGCAGCGATCGGTATACCTACCTGCTAAATGGCGGCCAGCGGACCCTGGACGCGTATCTGAACCACCCGAACAATCCAGGAGAGTATCCCGTGCCGTCCGCGCATCTCGAATTTTTTAATTCTTTGCACTTTTATTATCAGACCGCTGATTATATCTTTGTGCATGCCGGTCTTCGTAAAAAAGTGCCCCTTGAATCACAGAAAAAGATGGATCTGCTTTGGATCCGTGATGAATTCATATACTCTGATTTTGATTTCGGCAAACGCGTCATATTCGGACATACGCCATTTAAGGAACCGCTGGTGCAGACAAATAAAATCGGGATCGACACCGGAGCCGTTTACGGCAACCGGCTGACGTGCGTCCAGTTACCTGAAATAGATTTTTTTTCTGAATAAAAAGCGGTATAACCGTATCGATGAGGAGGGAATCAGATGGTAATGAAGGTTCAATCGGTCATCTTTTTTCTGCTAATCATGTTGTTGGCCGGAGCCGCAAGCGCCGAGCGCTTGGCAGTATCGGCTCCGGTAGCCAATATTCGATCCGGCCCGGGGACCCACCACAATGTTTTGTGGAAAGTGGAAAAATATTTTCCACTCCAGGTGATTGAAAAATCCGGACAATGGTACCATTTTGAGGATTTTGAAGGCGACAGGGGATGGGTGCACCAGTCGCTTGTGAGCAAAATTTCGGCGGTAATTACCAAAAATGACACGTGCAATATCCGCTCCGGGCCCGCTACGAGCAATAAAATTATTTTCACCGTCGAAAAAGGAATCCCCTTCAGAGTCCTTAAGCGCGAAGGCAGCTGGATATACATTGAACATGCTGACGGTGATAAAGGCTGGATCCATAAGTCACTGGTCTGGTAGCCGGTGGGGCTTGGGTCGTCAAACAGAGCGCGTTAAGCCTGTCGCTGTCATCGCCGCAAAGCAACAGATGGATTGGAAGGCAAGTTAACGAACAGTGCACACCTTTCGCAACCGATATAAAGATAAAAAATTAATTGTCGGTGTGGGTTCAGCCTTGATTGATATCCTGGCTCATGCCGACGAGGGTTTTTTAAGTAAAACCGGCGCCGTAAAAGGCGGAATGACTTACGTAAACAAAGAATTTATTGACGAAACCCTTTTGCTTTCATCACAGCCAGCCCACCCTCGTTCCCGGAGGATCAGCCTGCAATACGGTTGTCGGGGTCGGCAAACTCGGCGGGGACGGCCCGTTTTGTCGGTAAATGCGGAAGCGGGGCGATGGGCTGAATTTTTTGAGAATGATTTAAAACGCCAAAATGTCGAACCGGCGCTTTTGCGTTCAGACTCGCCCACGGGCCGGGTTCTTTCAATCATTACACCCGATGCCCAACGCTCCATGTTTACCTTCCTGGGCGCATCGGCTGAAACAAGACCGCAAGATATAACGAAAGCTTGTTTTTCAAATGCAGCCATTGTTCATGTCGAGGGCTACCTGTTGTTCAATCCGGAATTAATTTTAAAGGTTCTTAAAACAGCCAAAAGCGCCGGCGCAAGGGTTTCTCTGGATCTCGCCAGTTTTAATGTGGTTAAAGAATCCCACGAGCTGTTGCAGCACATCGTTGATTCTTTTGTCGACATCCTTATCGCCAATGAGGACGAAGCCCTGGCCTATACCGGTCACAAAGATGAGACCCGTGCCATCCGGGCCCTGGCAGAAGATGTAGAAATGGCGGTTCTTAAAGTTGGGAAACGAGGGAGTTTCATCGCCTGCAGTGATCAGATTGTATCGATCCAACCCGAAAACCGGAGCGCCGGTCATCGATACCACCGGAGCCGGCGATTTATGGGCAGCGGGTTTTCTTTACGGACTTGTCAATGGATATGCGCTGGAACAATGCGGCGAATTGGGCTCGGCCTGCGGTTATGAAGTGTGTCAGGTGGTGGGTGCCAATATCCCCGATGCGGGCTGGGAAAGGATTAAAAAACTGCTGGAGTAATGGAGTGATGGAGTAATGGAGTATTGAAAAGACATAGTTTCTGCGATATCAAATCAATTCCATCACTCCAGTACTCCAAATACTCCAACACTCCAAATAGCCGTTTAATAGCAAATAGATCGCATGTATTTTAATCTTCGCTTAACAGAAATTGAGACAAATTTGAGGAATTAGGGAGGTTAAATGGCAACCAAGAAAAAAACCCAGACCCGGAAGCAACTGTTAAAAGAACCGGATGAATTCATGACATTTGCCGGTAAGGCAATTTCCTTTGTCACAGGGCATCAGAAACAGATTTCCTATACGCTATGCGCGATTGTGGCGATTGTTTTAATCTTCTTTGGATACCGGTTCTTCGCACAACGCGCAGAAACAAAAGCATTTTCAATTCTGGGCACAAACCCAATCTAAATACGAAACGCTGAAAAAGGCATCCTCGGCGGCTGAGGCTTACAGCCAGGTATCGGAAGCGTTTCAAAGCATCATAAAAAAATATGGCGGCAACGCCGGTGGCAAACTTGCCCGGGTTATTTATGCGAATATCAGCTACGATGCCCGACAGTATGAGAAAGCCATCGCGCTTTATAAACAGTCGCTCAACGACTTTAAAAATGATAAATTGGTCTATAATTTGATTTTAAGCAGTCTGGGATATGCCTATCAGCATGTTGAAGATGAGCAAAATGCTGCCGCTTATTTTGAAAAAGCCGCATCAGCAACGGATTCGCCTATCCGCGAGGAAGCCCTTTTTAACCTGGGATTGCTGTATGAAAAATTGGGGAGAGGCCGCAAAAAGTCAACAGACGCTTCAGGAGATTCTGAACAACCATCCGAACTCCATCTATTTTGACATGGTAGAAGAAGAATTAACCGCATTAAAAAAATGAACCGTATCTTAATGATACAAAGAAGGCGTTCATTTTTTTAGCCCACTTCCAGATTGTATTTTTTTATTTTCTGATTAAGACCGCTTTTACCAATCCCCAGCAAAGCCGCAGCATGGGATTGGACGTTGTCGGACATTTTCAAGGCACGCTCAATCATGGTCTTTTCGATCATGGCCAGGGTATCGTAAAGCTTTGCGTCCGCCGGTATGCCCTCAAGGTGTAAGGTGTTGTAAACATTATCCTTAAACCCTTTGGGAAGATCCGACACCCGGATGATTTCGCCCGGGCACAGGATCATCGCCCGCTCGATCACATTTTCCAGTTCACGAATATTCCCGGGCCAATTGTAGTCATAAAACAGCCGATCTACTTCCTGGTCGACTCCGGTAACCGGGGCAGCGGATTCGCGCTCGGACGCATATTTTTTAATAAAATGATTCACCAGAAGACGAATATCTTCCTGACGCGTCTTCAGGGGCGGCAAAACAAAATGAATGACATTTAACCGGTAATAAAGGTCCTCACGGAATCGACTACCCTGCATTTCTTGGTGCAAATCTTTGTTGGTTGCAGCAAGAATGCGAATATCCACCGATATGGTTCTGACACCCCCCACCCGTTCAAAAACTTTTTCTTGAAGTACCCGCAGCAGCTTAACCTGCAGGTTCGGTGACAATTCTCCGATTTCATCTAAAAAAAGCGTTCCGCCGTCCGCCAGTTCAAAACGGCCCTTCTTTGTCGCCACAGCGCCGGTAAAGGCACCTTTCTCATGGCCGAAAAGTTCGCTTTCCAGTAAGCTTTCAGCAAGGGCCGAACAACTCACGGCCACAAAAGGCTTTTCGCGTCTGGGCCCGTTGAAATGAATCGACCGGGCGACCAGTTCTTTGCCCGTGCCACTTTCGCCTTCAATTAAAACCGTCGCACCGGAGGGGGCGACTTTCTGAATGGTATCAAAGATATCCCGCATCTTTTTGCTTTTACCGATAATGTTGCCGAAACGATACTGAGATTCCACCGCATCACGTAAGCGTCGGTTTTCTTTGACCACCTGATACATGGAGGCGGCTTTTTTTACATAAATAATCAATCGTTCGTTGTCGAAGGGCTTCAAGACATAGGTGTAAGCCCCTTTCTGCATTGCCTCGACGGCTTTATCCACCGTACCGTGAGCCGTCATCATGATAACCGGCAGATCCGGATTGGTTTCTTTTATATTCTCAAGCAATTCAATGCCGTCCATCTTTGGCATTTTCATATCGGTGAGAATGAGGTCCAGTTCAGATGATTTGTGAACTTCAAGCGCTTCGGATCCACCGGGGGCTGTCAACACTTCAAAGCCCTCATCTTCCAGGATTGCGCTTAAAATGGTCAGATAATTTTTTTCGTCATCCACAATTAGGATTGTTTCCATGGTGATCTAACTTTATGCGCTCATGTATTTAAAGGTTATCGTAATTTATCGATAATTTCCGGGCTTGGGGTCCATCTGAAATTCACTGACCCGCTGCGGTGTCATGTCCCACAAATATACTACAAAAGTCGTGTGGTATATTTTAGTGCAGTTGAGTTCTTTAAACAACACAATGTCTATGGTTTCAGGTGTCAGTGTTCAGGTGTCAGGCAGTTCTCGAGGACGAGGACGAGGACGATATTTTATTCTCCTAATTTTACTCGTCCTCGTCCTCGTACTCGGGTGTCGTCAAATAATGCCTCTGACACCTGACACCTGACACCCGACACCTGACACTCGACAGCTGAAACCTATTTATTCCTGCCACCTAAAATAAAACCGTGTTTTGTAAATTATTTGTGAGACACAACACTATCCTCGTCTTTAGCGGTCGTTTTAGGTAAAAGCGGCAATTCGACGGTCACCCGTGCCCCGCGGACGGGTCGATTGACAATTTGGATACTGCCGCCGTGGGATTCGACAATGTTTTTTACAATTCCCAATCCGAGGCCGGTGCCCTGCTCCTTGGTTGTAAAAAATGGATCCCAGATTTTATCCAGATTTTCGGATGGAATCCCCTGGCCTTCATCATCAAAATGCACGGTTACCCCGTGATCGTTGGAACTGATCTCAACCAGGATTCTGCCGCCATCGGGCATCGACTGCATGGCGTTTATCAGAATATTTAGAAAAGACTGGTACAGCATCGCTGAATCGGCCATAATCTCCGGCAGATGATTTTGAAAATTTTTTTTAATCACGTAGCCCTGCTCTTTATTCTGGGCTTCAAGAAAGGTAATGTTCTTATCCACAACTTCTTCCACCCGGCAAAGGACAATATTGGGATTCCTGGGTTTCGCGTAATTGATAAAATCCGTAATGATTCTGTTTAAGCGGCTGGCTTCTTCGACAATAATATCGGGAAAGGTGTTTTGCGGATCGATTTTGGCAATTTTTTTCTTTAAAAGTTCAGCTGAACTTCGAATAATACCCAGAGGGTTACGAATCTCATGGGAAATGCCGGCAGCCATTTCGCCCAGCGATGACAGGCGCTCCGCATGAGCCAGACGCTCTTTGAGGCGCAGCCTCTCCATTGCGCGTTTTTGAATAATACCTTCGCCCCTTTTGACCACAAACACCAGCACCCCAAAAAGCGCCCCCATCAGCACGGTGCAGGTGATGATCACCAGGATTTGAATCTGAAAAATAGTTTTATAATCTGCGGATAGATCCTGCACAATTTCTACAACACCAAGGACCGGCCCCGTTATTTTCCCCAGCTGCGGTTCCCAGCGCAGGGGCGCAAAAGTGATCAGGCGAATTTCTTTGGGGAAACCCAGCAGGATCTGCAAGAAATTTCCTCTTTGAACCATTTTAGAATTCCAATTGCCCGACTTGGCCTGTAAATATCCCGTACCGCCGTAATTTTTACGGCCGATCAAATATTGATCAAAACTATAGGAAACCTCATTGTCCATGCTGTAAATGTTGACCGTTGCAGCCTTAAAGCTATGCATGGTGCTGCGCACAACATTATCCATGCGTTCAAACTGCTGCCCGATTGCTCAATTGTATTTTATTGAACATCAAACCCACCGGAATAATGAATTGTAAAAAAATCTGATGGTTCAAATTTTCGATCATCACATGAGCGTAGTCCTCGCTTTTCTTGCGCTGCATGGATTTGACCCAGTGCGTATTGAGTACCGAAAGAATGAGGGTCACCAGGAAAATAACGACCAGCCCGGTATACGCAAAATACTTGACGAGGCGAAACGGTTTGATTTTGTCTTCTGTCAGTTTGGTTTCCATGGTTTGAAATTTCAATAAATTCAATGGCTATTCTTTTAGCGATATAAGAATACTAATTTTTAAAGTCAAGTTAAAGCTTTTTCCGCGCAAGTTAAAAATTATTTTACCGATTTTTACAAAAAATTGACGCTGAATATGTAAAATTTTACCCAACAACGTCAAAGAGCCGCCTGTCATAGGCGCTTTTTATATGAAGTGCAGGTTGCGAGTTTATATAAGCTACTATATTTATTATATTAATAAATATTTTTTTGCCGGCCTATTTATCTATATGTATTGGCGCAAAACTTGCATCGACCTGATTGCAACATAGAACATGGGACCCACCCGATCACCCAAAAATTAAGATAAACGAACATGCAGGCGGTTTTTTTCACGACTTGGAATCCTGTCAGAAACATAAACAAAAGGAGACATGCGGGTCAGAAAAAAGGGTTGAAGAAAGCAGGGTTTTCTACCAGATATGGTAATTAATATTAATTATACCACAATATAGAGTAACTAATTGTAATTATATATAATTCACATATAATTACCTTGACTCTAATATAATTTTGTGTAAAAATTTATATAATTAATGTCAATTTATCATTGAATTCTATTTAGATGGTTAGCGCAGCAATTAAAATCTGCATTTCAACATAGGGAAACCCTGACCCATGGCCAGCAACAATCGCGTAAAAGAAACCAGAGAGTCTTTATTAATGAGCAAAGCCGAACTCGCCAGAGAAGCACGTGTTTCACCCATTACGGTTGGCCCGCATCGAAAAGGGCATGCCGTGTCGGATGGAAACCAAGCGCAAGATTCTTTTGGCATTGGGGCCTGAAATTAACCGAAAAAGATAAACTATTTAAGGACTAAGAGCATCTCATGGTATTTAGTAAAAAGGACAACCTGGTCGGACTGGACATTGGATCCCGGTCGCTGAAAGTAGCCGAAATCACAGAGTCCAAACGCGGCCGAGAGCTAAAAGGATTCGGCATTACTGAAATTGCCCACGGCGCCATCGAAGATGGAACCATCAACGATCCGGAGTCGGTCGCCGAATCGATTCGGCAGCTTTTTAAAGCTTACAACATTAAAGAGCGCAACGTTGCCATATCCATTGGCGGCTACTCGGTAATTGTCAAAAAAATTGCCGTCCAAACCATGGACGAAGAGCAGCTTCAAGAAACCATTCATTTCGAAGCGGAGCAATATATTCCGTTTGATATCAGTGATGTCAATCTTGATTTTCAAATTCTGGGAGATAATGAAACCAACCCGAATCAGATGAATGTGTTTCTGGTGGCCGCAAAAAAAGAAATGGTCAATGATTATGTCAATCTGGCGAATCTGGCCGGTCTTAATCCCTGCATCGTTGATGTCGAGGCATTTGCCCTGCAAAATACGTTTGAGGCCAATTACGACACCGCCGGTGATAATGTCGCCTTGATCGATATCGGTGCCAGTAAAACATCCTTAAATATTCTCAAAGGCAACAACTCCGTATTTATGCGTGATGTTTCTCTGGGCTGCATGCAGATCAACCAAAAAATCATTTCATTGATTGACTGCTCCTATGACGAAGCCGAACAGCTTAAATACGGTGGCGGTTCCGACCGTCTGTCGGACGAAGATTTAAAAGGAATCATTTCATCGATAGTTGCCGACTGGTGCACCGAAATTCGGCGGGCCCTGGATTTCTTTTATTCCACTTATCCGGATGATCAGATAAAACGCATCATTTTGAGCGGTGGCGGCGCCAATATTGCCGAATTTCGTGAATTACTGGCAGTCGAAGCATCTGCTGAAGTTGAAACCATTAATCCGTTTAGAAACATCTACGTGGATGATAATCGCTTTGATCCGGATTTCATCAAACAAGCTGGCCCCCAGGCAGCAATCACCGCGGGGCTGGCCATAAGAAAAGTGAATGACAAATGATACGAATCAACCTGCTTCCTTTTCGGACAGATCGCAAAAAAGAAAACGTACGCCGCCAGGTGTCGCTGTTCTTGCTTTCATTGGTTTTGGTGTTGCTGGTCTTGTTTTACTATAATTTCAGTCTGAATTCCAAAATCGGAAAATTAAACAAAAAGATTGAAACGACCAACGTCGAATTAAAAGAATACAACGAAATAAATAAAGAAATCGCCCGCATCAAAAAAAATCTTGAAATTCTCCAAAAAAAAATGGCGGTCATCGCGCAGCTGGAATCAGACCGTCATGCGCCGGTGATTTTGATGGATACCATGACCCAGGTGCTGGTGTCCAAGCGCATGTGGTTTACCGATTTGTCGGTGCAGGAAAAAACGGTAAAAATTAGCGGCATTGCGCTAGACGAAAAAACCGTGGCGGATTTTATGGTTCGCCTTCAAAATTGCGGCCTGTTTAGCAGGGTAGAGCTTAAATCCGTCAAACGCAAAAAGGTTGAGAAATCCAATCTGAAAAGCTTTCAGATCGTTTGCACCAAAGTACCACCGCAGCAGCCGAAACAACCCAAAAAGAAAATTAAGTTTAAGAAGGTCAAAGCATAATGAATTCCAAAATAGATACTGCTAAAGGCGTTGACGCCTTTTTCGGCAAGGTTGAAAAATTGTCCAAGGTCCAAAGGATCCTGATTTTTTCAAGTGTCTTTGTAGCGATTGTCGCCATTTTTGTTTTTCTTTTATATAAGCCGAAATTAGAACAAATCAGCAACCTGAAAAAACAGCTGAAAACACTTGAAAATAAATTAGTAGTGGCCAAGAAAAATGCGGCGGATTTGGAAAAATTTCAAAAAAAGATGCAGCAAGCCGAAGTGCAGTTTAAAACCGCGATGAAAGCGTTGCCCGAAAAAGAGGAGATTCCCTCCCTTTTAACCAGTATTTCAAGATCCGGCCAGGATGTCGGACTGGATTTTTTACTGTTTGAACCCAAGTCTGAGATCAGAAAGGAATTTTATGCTGAAATCCCTGTGGCCATGCAGGTCAAAGGGGGCTATCACGATCTGGCCATTTTCTTTGACAAGGTCGCACGCCTATCCCGAATCGTCAACATCAAAAATATTAAGATGGGCGCGGGCAAAAGATAGTATGGATCTCAATACGTCATGCACGGCGGTAACCTACAAATTTGTGGAACCCGCTCCGAAAAAAAAGTCAAAAAAGAAGAAGTGATGAAAAAAAGCCGCTAGGCATTTTGACACCCTTTTAAAAAATTAGCTGAAACCTCATGAAAAAAAACCTTATTATCATCTGTAACTTGACCTGTTTGATTTGTTTTTTTATTGTCCTGCTGGGCTGTGACCAGCCGGCGGACAAGCCCGGCCGCCCCGAAAATCGTTCGCAAAAAGATCCGAGCCAAAACGACTAAAAAGACCGCTCTGCCGAAGAGGCAGACCGTCAAAAAATCGGAAGCGCCTGCGGTGAAGACCGCAAAAACTGCCAAACCCAAACCGCCGCTAAAGCCCAAATCAGATATTTCAATGAGCCCAGGCGCCGACTCCAGCTAAGCCGGGTAGCAAAACCGCGGCCCGGCCGGCCGCCAACGCCATCCACTTCGCAAACGGCGATAGCCAAATTGTCATCACGGGGGCGGCCGATCTATAACCCCAAAGGCAAGATCGACCCCTTTGCACCCCTGTTCCGGGACAAACCGCAAGTGGCACTGTCGAAGAAAAAGCGCAAAAAGCGACTCCCCGAACGCCGCTGGAAAAAATTGATCTCAGCCAGCTTAGACTGGTGGGCATTATTCTGGCTTCAACTGGCAACAAGGCCCTGGTCGAGGAATCCAATGGCAAGGGCTATGTCATCAAAAAAGGCACTTTTATGGGGACCAACGCTGGAAAAGTCGTCAAAATCGAAAAAAATAAAGTCGTTGTCGCAGAAGAATATGAGGATGTTCTCGGCAATGTTACCCTCAGAAATAAAGAACTCAAACTTCCGAAGCCGCCTGGAGAATTATAAGGTGATTAACCAATTTGCAAACCGACGAAAACTTTTCCTACTGATCATGGCGCTGGTTGTTCTGATGGCATGGTTTGCCGGATGCGCATCCAACAAAGCTGCCGATGTAAAAGCCAAGGGCGCCAAACGCATTACCGGCATCACAACCACCGTGACCGCTGATTCTGTAATGGTTACCATCAACGCAAACCGGCCTCTGACCTATACGGCAATCAAACAGGTCTTTCCGATGGGGGTGCTGTTTCATTTCCCGGAAACCGCCCTGGCCACCGATAAAACCGTGACGACACCGCCGGAAAATGAAATCATCGCTTCGGTAAAAGCCAGCGAACTGGTTGAAGGCAAATCAACCACCTCGCGTATTTTCATCGCAATGAAAGCCGATGCGCCCTATGACCTCAAGCCCCAGGATTCAGGGCTGCAGGTGTCGTTTCCAAAAGCCGTGCGGCGCAGCCGCCACCCCGGCTCGGTGGCAAAAAAGTCAGCTGCACAGCCGCCGCCTAAAAAGGATCTTCCGGCGGCCAGCCGTTTAAAAACGGTTACGGCCACACCCTTTAAAAAGCAACGTGGTGATCAATGTCAAAGCCGATGGGGCCATCAAAGGATTATAAATCCTTTACCATAGACGGCAAACAGCCCCGCATCGTAATTGACATGTTCAAGATCAAAAGCCCCTTTAAAAAGGAGCAGCGCCTGGCGGTTAAATCCCCGTGGGTCAAACAGGTCCGCCATTTCGGTTATGCGGATAAAGTTCGGCTGGTGCTGGACACCCCCAAAGCGTCTCTGGCCAAATATTCGGCTGCTCCCACCGCCAACGGGCTGATGATTCATGTCGGCAAGGTGCCGGCCACACCAGCCGCAGGAAAGTCCGCAGGCCGTCGGCACCCAAAAAGAAAAAGCGCTGGTGGCGCAAAAGGCAAAACCGGCTGAAACGTAAAAGAAAACCCAAAAGCAAAGGCTGAAAACGGCTCCGCAAGCCGGCCTGGGTGAATCGCATCGATTTTTCAAGTGAGGAAGCCGGAAAATCCTCGCTGATCATCGGCACCACGGCTCCGATCAAATATGACCTTAAAAAAGTGGGCGCCAAGCGGCTGCACCTGAAACTGTTTAAGACCCGTCTGCCCGATTATCGCAAGCGGGCACTGATCACCACCCGCTTTGAGAGCGCCGTGGATCGGATAACGCCCCATTCAGACTCCCGAAATGAAAGGACGATTCGCTGATCACCATCGAACTGCGTGAAGCCGTTGCCTATAACATCAAGCAAGACGACAACACGCTGCGGATCAACTTTGCGGCTTCTGCCATACCACCGAAACCATATGAAGATGCCGCTCTGCCGGAATGGAAGAAAGTCCTGGCTGAAGCCACTGTCGCGCCTGCAAAGAAAGTAGAAAAAGACAAAATCGCCAGGGCCCAAGCGTCTGCGAAAAAGTCTGATGAAAAGTTGCCGCTTGAAAAAGCCGCCGAGGCCCAAACCGCTGAGGACCGTTTGGCGGCAATTTCACCGCAAAAAAAATATACCGGTGAAAAGATTGCTTTTGATTTTTACGATACGATATCAAAAATGTGTTTCGAATTCTGAGAGAAATCAGCGGTAAGAGTTTTGCGATCGACAAAAATGTCACCGGCAAGGTCACCCTTACCTTCGAAAAACCGGTGCCCTGGGACCAGGTACTGGAACTGCTATTGAAAATGAACCGGCTGGGCATGACCCTGGAAGGCGATATCATCCGGATTGCCACCCTCAGCACCCTGGCCCAGGAAGAAAAACTCAAACAGGCCCAGTTAAAGGCGACCCAGCAGGCCCAAAAACAGGCCGAAGCGCTCGAACCGCTGTTTACCGAGTACATCCCGATCAGCTATTCCAATGCCAAAACCGAGGTGTTGCCCCATGTACTGGCCATTTTGAGCGAAGGCCGCGGCAAAGCCAATGTGGATGCGCGCAACAATCAAATCATCATCACGGATACGGCCATAACCATTCAACAGGCCAAACAAATTGTCGATAAAATAGATACGGTTACCCCCCAGGTCATTATCGAAGCCCGCGTTGTGGAGGCCAACACCAATTTTTCAAGAGAAGTCGGCTTTGATTGGGGTCAGGTGACACTGGGGACATTTGATGTTCCGTACACGAGCAGCTGGCAAGCGGGTCCCACCACGTTTGTAACCGACAATATCCCCGCCAATGCGGATTCAACCGGAACACTCATTTTTAACCTCATGAAAACCAGTGGAACCTCGTTCGAAATCATTAATGCCGTGCTGGTCGCCGCCGATGTCGAAGGCAAAATCAACATCATTTCCTCACCCAAAATTGTGACCCTGGACAACAAAAAGGCCAGGATAAAGCAGGGCTTTGAAGTACCCTACGTCGAGCGAGATTCTTCCGGTGAAAGAACCACGAAATTTAGGGATGTCGACCTGCTGCTCGAGGTCACCCCGACGGTAACTCCGGATAATCGGATTTCAATGAACATCTTTGTCACCAAGAATGATGTCTTCCGGCAGACAGCACTGGGACCTGCATTGTCGACCAACGAGGCCGAAACCGAGGTTTTAATTGATGACGGCGACACGATTGTCATCGGCGGCATCTTAAAATCCACCCTTAGTTGGTCTGAAAGAGGCATTCCGGGATTACGCAAAATGGGCGTCCTGGGCTGGCTGTTTAAATATCAGAAGGAAACCGATAGCAAAAATGAATTGCTGATCTTTCTGACCCCGCGTATCGTTCAGCTGGAACAAAAACGCCTGTCACAAAAATAAGCATCTAAAACAGTTTTTTGAGCTCCCGGGCCCCCTCCGCCGCCTGGTCGGCCAGTACAGAATCCGGAGCCAGCCGAACGACCTGCTGGTAAGAACGATAGGCCTTTTCAAACTCCAGTGCCAGCTGATAGGCTCTGGCCAGCTGGAAATGCAGCGCCGCAGAGTCAGGGACTTTTCGAACGGCTTTTTCCAATTTTACAACCGCCTCCGGTATGCGGCCCATGGCAATATAGGTTTGAGAAAGACCCGAGAGCGCATTGATAAAATCAGGCCTGAGCTCTAACGCCTTTCGATAATATTTTTCCGAACGTTGCAAGTCGCCCTTGTAGTAATAGGCATTGCCCAGATTGGAATACGCAAGGTGGGGCGTGGCGTATAAAACGTCTTTCGTTACTTTATTATAATAGAAAATCGCCTGATCCCAATCCTCTTTACCGGCATAGGCATTTCCCAGACTGTTCATCGCCGGTCCATAATTGGGACTCAGGTCCAAGGGCCTTTTTGTAGTGCACAATGGCCTCGTCAAATTTTTCTAAACGGGCGTATACAAGCCCCAGATCATATTGCAGCAGGTGATCATCCGGATTTTTCACTTCGGCCTTTTTAAACTCCTTCATGGCGGCCGGGAGATTTCCCTGCTGCAGGTGAGCCTCGCCGACTCGCCTGTAGGCATTCGCTTCCCTTTTTTTAGCCTCCTTATTTTGGGTAGCACAGGCTGCAAAGGCCATCATCAAAACGATACATCCGATCCAGATTAAAATAGGTCTTTTCATTATCATTTACCTCGCATAACGTTTTTTTAGATCCAAAAGACGGGCAATTTCTTGGGACATTCGAAGAACAAAGGTTTCAAAATCGTTTTCCTTTAAGGGTTTGCCGGGAGCCGGCACGCGTTTAAGGCCTTTGGGGACGAACATAGACCGGGGCATTGATCAAGTCCCGGTCCGGTTTGACATTAAACTCCGGTGGGAACTTCTGCTCAAAATACATTTCCTGAAATCCTGCAAATTTTAGCGCATGGGCGGTCGATTTAATGACGGCGGTGTCATTTTTATCTATAACGCCGCGGCCAATGGCCTCAACCAGTCCGGCCAGCGACTCTCCCCCGTGGGTGCAGGCGATGTGCCCGTTGCGGTTGGCAATGATTTCCCAATCCATGATGTCCTGTTCGGCGACCTCAACAAAGAAAACCCGCTGCCCGCCGGCCAGTTGATTATATCTTTCCACCAGATGAATCACCCGGGGCATGGAGACCGGGTTACCGATCATCGCCGCCTGGGCCACGCTGGGTTTTACGGTCACCGGTTCGAATTTGCGTTTTTTACGGTTCGGCTCCAGGTAATACCGATAAACCGGATTGGCGTGTTCGGATTGCACCCCCAATATTTTGGGCAGCCCGTCGATCACACCGGTTTCCACAAATTTGATAAAACCGCTCATCAGCGCGGTGATATTGCCGGCATTGCCGATCGGCACCACCACCGCCAGATGAGACACCTCATATTCGAAATCCTGGGCGACCTCATAACAGTAAGACTCCTGCCCCAGGATGCGCCAGGCATTTTTTGAATTTAAAAGCGCCACATTGTAATTTTCCGACAGCGCCTCCACCACCTTCATGCAGTCATCAAAGACGCCGGGAATTTCAAAAACGGTCGCACCGCTGCCCAGCGGCTGCGAAAGCTGCTGGGGGGTTACCTTTTTGTGGGGCAGCAGCACTGCGGATTTGATATGGGGCGTCAAGTAAGACGCGTACAGTGCGGCGGAAGCCGATGTATCACCGGTCGAAGCACAGATGGCGAGCACGTCGGAGACCTTACCGTCGCGCACCATCATGTTGATATAACTCAGGGCGCTGGCCATGCCGCGATCTTTAAAAGAGGC
>PVMK01118258.1_pt1 | contig 35953 bp, 36 predicted proteins | sample 1853481 | NCBI WGS metagenome assembly PVMK01 (sample SAMN08533507, study PRJNA380276) | Marine sediment metagenome, whole genome shotgun sequencing project. | reverse complement strand
CCTCCTCCTTATGCAAAGCGTAGAATTTTGATGTGATTCGCTGAGCCGTGACGCGCAGCGCAACGTCTCAGGGCAGCTTCTCCCCAGAACTCGCGTCTCATCCGATATAGCGCGAACCAATAGCGCGGAAGGTCGTTTTGACCCGGCGCACAGTGCCGGTGTGCGACCGCATGACAATCGACTCCGTCTCCGCAAAATCACCGCGAAAGCGCACACCATCGAGCAGAGAACCATCCGTCACGCCCGTGGCTGAAACGATCACGTCGGCCGACGCCATATCCTCCAGTTGGTACTTTCTGTTGACGTCGGAAATGCCCATGCTCTCCACGCGCGCACGTTCGGCATCGTTGGCCGGCAGGAGCCGCCCCTGCATCTGCCCTCCAATACAGCGCAACGACGCCGCCGCGAGCACGCCCTCGGGCGCGCCCGCCGCTCCCCAGATAGATATCGATGCCGGTCTCTTCTGGATCGGTGGTCCAGATCACCCCGGCAATGTCGCCGTCGGAGATAAGACGCACCGAAGCGCCTGTTTGGCGCACCGCTGCGATCAACTCAGCATGACGTGGCCTATCGAGGATGCAGGCGCTGATCTCGCTCGCCGGGACGCCCTTCGCCTTGGCAAGTGCGTTGATGTTGTCGGCCGGTGTTGCGTCGAGGTCGACAAGCCCCTGCGTGTACCCAGGGCCTATGGCGATCTTGTCCATATAGATATCGGGCGCGTGCAAAAAACCACCTTTGTCGGAGATGGCGAGCACGGCCAGCGAATTTGGCATATCCTTGGCACATATTGTGGTGCCTTCCAGAGGGTCGACGGCAATATCAACTTGCGGCCCATCGCCCGAGCCAACCTTCTCCCCAATGTAGAGCATCGGGGCCTCGTCCATCTCGCCCTCGCCGATAACGACCGTGCCGCTTATCGCTAGCCTTGCCAGCTCGCTGCGCATCGCATCGACGGCAGCCTTGTCGGCCGCCTTTTCTTGACCCCTTCCGCGCAAGCGCGCTGCGGCGATGGCCGCCGCTTCCGTGACGCGCGTAACCTCCAACACGAGAACACGATCCAGGCCGGCATTGAACTCGCTTGACATGACCTACCCCTCAGCGCCGTCTGGTGCGGCATTCTCGTGCAGTTTTTCGATACGGATCACCTGTGGCCGCTCAGAGACCTTTCCGTCCTTCTCAATGGCATTGACGGCGCCCCGGATCGCCTCCTCCGTCGTCTCGTGCGTGATCAGCACGACGGCGGCCGGTGTTCCCGGCTCCTGGCGCGCGCCGATCCCCGGCAGGCTTGCGCGCGGACGCCGCTGCACCATGCTCTCGATCGAAATCTCGCGATCGCCCATGCGTTTGGCGATGGCCGCCATGCCGCCTGGACGGTCGTAGACTGACAGGCGCACGTAATAAGCGCCTTTATGCGCGCCGAGCTTCGCTTTTTTATAGGCTTTGAGATCGCGCGTCGGCGTCAAGAACGGCGCCAATATATTCCCGCGTGCGATGTCGACAATATCGCTGGCCACCGCCGAGGCAGTAGGGCGCGCACCCGCGCCCGGTCCGACCAACAACAGGCTGCCGCAATAGTTCGCGTCGATAGCAACGCCATTGGTGACGCCCGACACTTCGGCAATGGCGGAATGCTTCGGCACCATCGCCGGATTCACGCGCGCCTCGATACCGCTTTTGGTCTGCATCGCAACGCCCAACAGCTTGATGCAATACCCCATGTCCGCGGCCGCTTCGATGTCAGCCTCGGTGATGGTCTCAATGCCTTCTACGTCGATCTGATCGAAGGATACCCGCGTGCCGAATGCCAGGCTCGCCAGGATCGCAAGTTTGTGTGCGGTGTCGAAGCCCCCGACATCGAATGCTGGATCCGTCTCGGCATAACCGCGCGCTTGCGCTTCCTTCAAAACATCGTCGAAGGAGCGGGCCTCATCCGTCATCGTCGTGAGGATGTAGTTGCAGGTGCCGTTGAGGATGCCGTAGACGCGGTGCACCTCGTTGGCACTCAGTGATTCACGCAATGTCTTAATGACGGGAATGCCGCCGGCAACCGCCGCCTCGAAGTTCAAAGCAACACGGTGCTCCTCGGCAAGCTCAGCCAATGCCACACCGTGCTCAGCTAGCAGAGCCTTGTTGGCCGTGACGACGTGCTTGCCTGCGCGCAAGGCCGCCTCGACCGCTGCTTTGGCCACTCCATCAGCCCCGCCGATCAACTCGACGAAAACCTCTATGTCTGGGTCTTCTGCAAGCTTCACGGGGTCGTCAAACCACGTGATGTTGCTAAGGTCGACGCCGCGGTCTTTGGCCTTCGTCCGCGCCGAAATGCCTGCCACGACAATCTGCCGGCCGACCCGCCTATCCAGGTGCCGTTTTTGATGCGCGAGCAAATGAAGGAGCCCTGCGCCGACGGTGCCAAGGCCGGCGATGCCCAGTTTGAGTGGATGCTGCATGGAAACGTAACGGACTACCGGCCTGCCTTCTGCGAAATTGGGATCACGTTATGCATCGTTTCCGGTGCCTGAGCGAGGAACTTTTTGAGATTCCGGGCCGCCTGGCGAATGCGGTGCTCGTTCTCCACCAGGGCAATGCGCACGTAACCTTCCCCATACTCGCCAAAGCCGAGGCCGGGGGAGACGGCAATGTCCGCTTTTTCGATCAGAAGTTTAGAAAACTCGACCGAGCCAATGTGCTTGAACGGCTCTGGCAACCGGGCCCAGGCAAACATCGTGGCGGGCGGAGGCGGTATGGCCCAGCCAGCCTGCCCAAACCGCTCCACCAGACAATCGCGCCGGCGATGATAGGTCGCGCGTATCTCCTCGACGCAGTCTTGCGGCCCATTGAGAGCAGCCGCAGCAGCCACCTGCACCGGCGTGAAGGCGCCATAGTCCAGATAGGATTTGATGCGCGCGAGCGCCGCGATGAGGCGCTCGTTGCCAACCGCAAAACCCATGCGCCAGCCTGGCATATTGTAGGTCTTGGACAGCGAGGTGAACTCCACTGCAACGTCGATCGCGCCAGGCACCTGTAGTATCGACGGCGGCGGTGCCCCATCGAAATAGATCTCTGCATACGCCAGGTCGGACAGAAGAATGAGATTAAGCCGTTTGGCGAGCGCAACCGCGTCCTTGTAGAAGTCGAGTTCTGCCGTCATCGCTGTCGGGTTCGATGGGTATGACAGCACGAGCGCCAACGGCTTGGGCACCGTGTGTTTGCAAGAGCGCTCGACAAGTCGCAGGAAGCTCTCTCCGGTTCCAGCCGGCAGATGGCGGATAGCAGCACCGGAAATCAGGAAGCCGAACTCGTGGATCGGATAGGTCGGGTTTGGCACAAGAATAACGTCGCCGGGCCCGGTGATGGCCTGCGCCATGTTGGCGAAGCCTTCCTTGGATCCAAGAGTCGCGACAATCTGGGTTTCGGGGTCGAGCTTCACGCCGAAACGGCGATCGTAGTAGGCAGCTTGCGCCCGGCGCAATCCAGGGATGCCTTTCGATGCGGAATACCGGTGCGTACGCGGCTTATTTATCGTTTCAACCAGCTTGTCGACAATGTGCTGCGGCGTCGGTTGATCAGGATTTCCCATGCCGAGATCGATGATATCGGCGCCACGCGCGCGCGCCGCAGCCTTCAACCCGTTGACCTCGGCAAAGACGTAAGGCGGCAGGCGCCTGATACGGTGGAAATCGGTTTCCAAGGGTACCTCTTCAGGGATCGTCAAGACGGCCTCATAGACCGAGACCGGACGCCCCTTATACCAAACAGAGCAGACGGGACTTTCCTTCGCACGTTCTGAGTGCTGTTTCAGTGTTTACGCCCGTGCCCAGGACCCCGTCCAGAGCCCAGCGCTGCTCTCAAGGCCATTTTCTATCGGCTTTGTTCGATATATCTAATTGCGTCCTGCTCGTGCGTTGCTTTCTTCCTATCCAGCTCCTGGATCGCCAATTTCTGCTGCTCTTGCGTCAGTGAACTCGAACCGGGCGGCACAAGACTTGGAGCGGGTTTCGGTCGTCGTCCCGCAACCACCGGAGGTAACGACGACGGCAGACACGGCCAAGGCCAGCAACACCTTTAGCGTTGCTGGCATCTGCCGAAAGCTAACCTGCGACAACTGCATATCTTCTATGCCATCTTTCATCTCGCGAACTCTGGTTGAATAGCTGATTCGGCGGCAACCGCGGCCGATTTAAGGCCTTCATCATTGTCCACATCGTGGGGTGACATTAGGCTCGAAGTGTCGCAAAACGTCGCGACGAAAACATAGGAGCCCCATGTGGCGCAATCTGGTTCCAAATCATGCAAAAACAGCACGTAGAGTCGGCTCCTGGGAGCCCCGAATACAAGATCGTCAACGGGGAAGAATTCGCCCGTAATATGTTTCGGCTGCTTGAACAGGGCGGACACGTCTTAAATAAGCTCTTGGAGCGCCCCAGCTCCCAGTCGGGCCCCTATTCGGGCACAACCCAGATGACGTCGGCAAAAGATACGCTGTCTGACGTCATGCGCATCTGGTGGAGCGATCCCACCAAGTTTGCAGAGGCTCAAGGCACGCTCATTCGATCCCATGCGGAGCTTTGGAGCAACACGCTGCAACGCTGTTTTGGCCAGGACGTTACGCCGGTCGTTGAACCTGAGCCCAGTGATAATCGCTTCAAGGACCCGGAGTGGTCGCAGAACCCCTACTTCGACTACTGGAAACAAGCCTATCTTGTCACCACGCAATGGGCGGAGGAGATGCTCGACAAGACCGAGGGACTTGACCCGCGTACACGCCAGAAAGCCGATTTCTATCTGCGTCAGATTTCCAGTGCTCTCTCTCCCTCCAACAGCCCCTTCATGAATCCAGAAGTCCTGCGCGAGACCCTCGCCAGCAACGCGGATAATCTCGTCAAGGGCATGGAATTTCTCCTCCAGGACATGAGCCGCTCCAATGATCTTTTGAAGATCAGCCAGACGGACACCACGGCCTTCGAAGTGGGCCGCAACCTCGCCGTGACACCGGGCAAGATCGTTTTTCAGAATGAGATCCTGCAGCTCATTCAATACGCGCCCGCGACAGAGAAGGTGCGCGAGATCCCGCTCCTCATCGTGCCCCCTTGGATTAACAAGTACTACATTCTCGATCTCACCCCGCCAAAAAGCCTCATCAAGTACATCGTCGATCAGGGCTTTACAGTTTTTATTATCTCCTGGGTCAATCCCAACGAGGAGCACGCACACAAGACCTTCGAGGACTACATGCAGGAGGGCATTCTGTGCGCCGCCGACGCGGTGGAACGTGAGACGGGCGCGGAGAAATGCAACGTCGTTGGCTACTGCGTTGGCGGCACTCTGCTTGCCACCTTGCTCGCGTATCTCGCAGCGCGCGGAGAGAAGCGTTTCACATCAGCCACATTCCTTGCAGCCCAGATCGACTTCACCCACGCTGGCGATTTGTTGCTGTTCACCGATGCCGAGCAGCTTGACTCGCTAGACGAGCTGATGTCGGAGCGCGGATACCTTGACGGCTCGCGTATGGCCAACGTGTTCAACATGCTGCGGCCGCGCGACCTCATTTGGCCCTACATCGTCAACAACTACCTTTTGGGCAAGAAGCCGTTCCCCTTCGACCTGCTCTATTGGAACCAAGATTCCACGCGCATGGCGGCTGCCAATCACGGCTTCTATCTGCGCGAATTCTACTGCGAAAACCGCCTGGCTAAGGGGGAGATGACGATTGCCGGCACGCGGCTCGACCTCAAAAAAGTGAAGCTGCCGGTCTTCGAGCTTTCAACCAAAGAGGATCACATCGCACCAGCAAAGTCGGTCTTTGCCGGTGCAGCGCTTCTGGGCAGTCCCGTCGAGTTCGTCCTTTCGGGCTCTGGCCATATCGCCGGTGTCGTCAACCCGCCCAGTAAGGTCAAGTACCAATACTGGACCAACAACAAGCCTGCCAAAACGCTGGAGGAGTGGAGCAAGTCCGCTACCGAACATCCAGGCTCGTGGTGGCCCCACTGGGCCAAGTGGCTTGCGGGCCATTCAGGAGCTTGGACCGAGCCGCGCGAGCCAGGCGAAAAACTCGGTGCGATCGAGGATGCGCCCGGCAGCTACGTCAAGTCCAATATCTGAGGCCGCATCACGCCGCTGACTTGCGGCTCTTTGGAGCAGGCAGCTCTTTCGTGACTTCGACCGGCATGCTCTTGATGTGGAGGTCACGCTGCGGAAATGGGATTGAGATGCCGGCCGCATCGAGCGCCAGCTTGCCGCGCTCGATCACGTCGAAATGCAATGCAACCCAATCCGAACCTTTGGCCCAGACGCGCAGTTCAAGCTCGACGGCATTGTCGCCCAGCGAACTGACGTAGATGGCGGGCGACGGATCGTCGTACACGCGCTCATCCTCTTTTGCCATCTCGAGCAGGATTTTTCGCGCTTTGGCGATGTCGTCTTCATAGGCAATGCCGAACGTCTCGCGCACCATCCGCCGCGTTGACCGCGTGAAGTTGGTTATCTTCGTGTTCCACAAGCTTGAGTTGGGAACAAACAAGGAGACGCCCTCGAACGTCTCCAACATCGATGCGAAAAGCCCAACTTCCTTCACCGTGCCCGACGCATCGCCAGCGGAAATGTAATCGCCCACTTTGAAGGGACGCAGCCACAACAGCATAATGCCGGCTGCTATGTTCGCCAGCGTGCCTTGCAGGGCCAGACCGACCGCAAGACCGATGGCACCAAGCGCCGCCAAGAGGCTCGTTGTTTGAAAGCCGAGCTGGCTCAGCGCGGCCACACCCGTGATCGTCAGCAAGCCCCATCGAACAAGTCGCGTGAGAACGCCCTTGAGCGTGGAATCGACGTAGGGTTGCGCGTCAACCATGTGGCCGATCGCGCGCGACGCCAGCCCTGAAAACCACCAGCCAGCTCCCAGCAACGCAAGCGCGCCGATGAGATTGGGAAGCGCGCCCGCCGCCCATGTCGCAAGCTGATGGGCAAAGACCGACGCTTCTTCATTGAGTTGGGCGATATCCAAGGGCCCCTGCCTTGCGGTTGAGGTGCGGGAAACTGATGCTCCTCGTTTAAAAGCCGATTCGCGCAAGGAGGCCAGTCCACCGAGGATGGCTAAGCGTCATTCGACGTTCGCTAGCGCCTGCTCCAGGTCGGCAATAATGTCATCCTTGTCCTCGATGCCGACAGAAAGGCGCACGACGTCGGGCCCGGCGCCAGCGGCAGCGCGCTGTTCGTCTGTCAGCTGGCGATGGGTTGTGGAGGCGGGATGGATGATGAGGCTTCTCACGTCGCCAATGTTTGCCAGATGGCTGAATAACATCATGGATGAGACGAGTTTGATGCCGGCATCGTAGCCGCCCTTGAGGCCGAACGTCAGGACCGCACCGGCGCCCTTCGGGCAGATCTTCTGCTGCAACCCATGGTAGGGGCTCGATGGCAGCCCGGCGTAGCTGACCCACACCACCTTCGGGTGCTTTTCCAGCCAGGTTGCCACCGCAAGCGCGTTCTCGCAATGGCGTGCCATGCGCAGCGGCAGCGTCTCCGAGCCGGTCAGGATGAGAAAGGCATTGAACGGTGAAATGGCCGGACCCATGTCGCGCAGCCCCATCACGCGGGCGGCTATGGCGTAGGCGAAGTTGCCGAACGTCTCAGCTAACCGCATCCCGTTATAGGACTCGTTCGGATCGACCAGCATCTTGTAGCGGTGCTTAGAGCCAAGCCAATCATATGTCCCGCAATCGACGAGCACACCGCCGATGGAGTTTCCGTGGCCACCGATGAACTTGGTGAGGCTGTGCACGACAATATCGGCACCGTGCTCCTTTGGCTGACACAGGTATGGCGTCGCCAGCGTGTTATCGACGATGAACGGCACACCCGCCTTCTTGGCGACGGCAGCGATCGCTGGGAGATCGATGACGATCCCACCAGGATTGGCAATAGACTCGCAGAAGATCGCCTTGGTCTTTGGCGTGACCGCCTTCTCGAAGGAGGCCGGGTCCGTTGCGTCCGCCCACACGACATTCCAGTTGAACTTCTTGAACGAGTGGTTGAACTGGTTGATCGAACCTCCATAGAGCTGGCGCCCTGCTATGAATTCATCGCCGGGCTCAAGAAGTGTATGGAAAGCGAGAAACTGGGCCGCGTGGCCCGATGCAACGGCGAGCGCGGCGGTGCCCCCTTCAAGGGCAGCAATCCGTGCCTCCAACACCGCCTCTGTCGGGTTCGTGATGCGTGTGTAGATGTTGCCGAACGCCTCCAGACCAAACAGCGAAGCGGCGTGATCGGCATCATTGAAAACGAAGGATGTGGTTTGAAAGATTGGCGTGACGCGGGCGCCGGTCGAGGGATCCGGGGCCGACCCTGCATGGACCGCAAGCGTTGCAAACTTAGGCGATGGCGGCGAACTCTCCGGCATAAATCCCTCCCACAGCAAGAACGGACTTTGAGGTCCGCCCTAGGGAGGCGATGATGCCGCGCGAGTCAACGGGAAATGCGCCAAGGTCGCATCCACGCCACGCAAAGCGCTCAGAGATTGCACGACAAAGCTGCGGGGCCCAGCGAGAACAGAAGGTGGATCGAAAGGCCGAACGGAATAGAACCGGTCGCCACCTTGTTACGATCCGAGAACGGCGCTCGCGGCTCTGGTGCGCAAAACCCTTAGGCCTTAGCGAACAGGCCCGCCCGGCCGCACTTCCACTTCCGCACCTGCCATTTGGGATGTCCCCTCGTCCACTTGGCGAGTTCCATCTGGCCGTACATCATGCACTGGTGTGGTGTAACGGATTGTGCAGCAAAGGACAGATGAACGTCCTTGCACTGTTCTGGCGCGTTGATGAAGCAAACAAGTGCTACAACTTCAATCATGGGACACCCCCAAGTTTTGCCGAACCACCCCCCCGTAAGGGGCCATTCCACCAGGACGTGTCCTCAGTCGTTTCTTGTTTTTCTTACCGTAAGCGTCGAACCAAATCGAAGTTCTCTCAAGATTCAGTCGCAGACGCTATTTGCCGAGTTTCCAATCACCTTGCATAGTCAAGAACAGTGCTCAAACACAGCACGATTCGAGTATCGACGATAGCAAGCAAGCGGCGAGAGAATGCCCCCCTGTGTCCGTCGCCCCACATCAAGTTCTCGTTTCGACACCAGTCGTACCCAGCCCGTCCACAGTCCAATGCGACATTCTGGGCAACGGGAAAGTGGGCGACGGCTTCTTTTTTCGACAATTTCTGTTGCGGCGCAGCAGAGCCAAAACGCGCGCAACGCCGGGGCAAAGAGCGCGCCATTGCCTATCGCAGACACCCTCAAGCATCGAGCTTGCCGCGTTGCCGTGATTGCACTTACGCGCCCAACCGGTAAAACGTCCGGGTTCGGCATGTGGCCGAATTCCCATATAACGCAACTTTCCACGTTCAATGGCTCGCATCTTCCATCCCGATCAAACGCAAACGACCCTTTTTGCGGCCCTGCTGGCCGCAGCGCATGAGTTTGGGTCCGACAAGATCATCTTGGAGGACGCCGAACGCACGCCGCTCACCTTTAAAAAGCTCATTCTTGCAAGCCTCGTCTTAGGCGCCAAGATCGCGCGCGAAACTGAGCGCAACGAGAACGTCGGTGTTCTGTTGCCCAATTCGGTCGGGCTTACTGCCACCGTATTCGGCCTGAACGCATTTCACCGTGTCGGCGCCATCCTCAATTTCACTGCGGGAAAGAAGCAACTCGTATCGGCATTGCGAACGGGACAAATACGCACCGTTCTCACCTCGCGCCGCTTCATCGAAATGGGCAAGCTTGACGACGTTATCGCTGCGCTTGCCGAGGTTGAATGGAAGCAAGGGCAAAAAGTGCGCATCGTTGCCCTTGAGGACTTGCGAAACAGAATTGGCACTCTGGACAAAGTTTCCGGCGCCATCCGCGCAGCGTTTGCCAGAACGCTATACCGCCCCTCCCCTGCGGACCCGCAAGCACCGGCGGTCGTGTTATTCACGTCTGGCACCGAAGGCGAGCCTAAGGGCGTCGTGCTCACGAATGCCAACCTGCTGGCCAACGCCTACCAAATGCTCGATCACATGCGGGCGCTCCTCGGCCCCAACGACGTGGGCTTTAATCCCCTACCCATGTTCCACTCCTTCGGTCTTACGGCGGGAACCCTCACCCCCCTCCTCGGGGGCGTGAAAGTCGTGCTCTATCCTAGCCCGCTGCACTACCGGCAAATCCCCAAGTTCATCCGCCGAACTCGGGCGACCATCCTTTATGCTACCGACACTTTTCTTGCTGGCTATCATCGCGCGGGCGAAGCGGGCGATCTGGCGAGCCTGCGCTACGTCATCGCCGGTGCCGAACGCATCAAGCCGCAGACCCGCGAGCTTTGGTCGGCACACAACATCGGAATACTCGAAGGCTACGGCGCCACGGAATGCTCGCCCGTGATCGCCGTCAATCAGCCCGACAACAATCGTGCCGGAACTGTGGGGCGCCTATTACCGGGTATTTCTGCGCGGCTTGAACCCGTGCCCGGCATCCCCGAGGGAGGGCGGCTGTTCGTGCGCGGCCCTAACGTGATGGCCGGCTACTTACTGCCCGAACAGCCCGGCGTTCTGGTTCGACCTCCCGACGACTGTCACGACACTGGTGACATCGTGACCTTAGACGACGACTACGTCACCATCCGCGGGCGCGCTAAGCGCTTTGCGAAAATCGGTGGGGAGATGGTTTCGCTTGCTGCTATCGAAGGCTTGGCTGCGGACTTGTGGGACGACGCCCAACACGTGGTGCTCAGTCTGCCCGACCCTCGCAAGGGCGAGCAGCTTGTTCTCGTCACCGACAAGCCCGATGCGGTTAAAGAGGTTTTGCAGGCGCACGCACGCAAGGAAGGATTCCCGGAGCTATGGATCCCGAAAACCATTCTTATCGTTGAGGCCGTTCCGGTGCTCGGCTCCGGCAAGGTCGATCTTGCGGCCACGGAGAAACTGGCCCTTCAGTCGCACACGCTGTAGTAGTGCGATCCTCCAAATTCGCCACTTGCAGCGCGCGGGCCCGCAGAGCCTGGGCCCGCAGAGCGTGGCACGGCAACCACGTCACGCAACCGATCCGCGTTTGTACCAGCAAGGAGCCTTGACCCTCGCGCCCACCTCTTCCATCTATGTTTGCGCTGGTCACGTCGTGGCTGGCGGGGGACCTTTTCGGACTTTCCTAAACCTTCGAGAACAGGCGATCTGATGCCAACCACCGCGACACCCAGCGTGGATGAGAATGCTGTTGTGCCGCTGAAAGCGCCAACGCTCGGGTGGGCACTCAGACGTGCACTGCTCGCCATCGTCATACTTTTCTTTTCGATTAGCAGTGTCGCATGGCTGCTTCATGCCTCCATCGACCCCGAACAGACGAACGCGCCGGCCGCCAAATCATCTGGCGAGAGAGCGCCGGGCACCCCCGGGACGCGCCGGGGCGACTCCATCGGATCGGAAAAAACGGGTTTGAGGCGCGGCCGGTTGTAGGCCCAGTCTCAATCGTTTTCCAATTACCACTCAACGACTGGCCGGCTGGCTCGAGACGGCGCGTCCACCGCTGATGTGGCGATCTGCCTACTACATAGCCCCATTGGCCTACTGGACCGAGACGATTTCTGCGCAACGCCGCAGCCAATGGGCATTGGATGGATGGCATTAATCAGCTTTAGGCTACACTGGGCGAAGAATAAGCGTTTTGCAGTGCAGCGAAACTGGCGCAACCGGGCCAACCTGCCTTGATCACGCCCGTGCGCCTCACCTATCATGGTACCGGCCGCGCAGACTGCCGAACGAAAAGCTCTCAGCGCGCCTGTGCAGATCCTGGCTGATGAGGAACGTCGCCGAATGACGGAACAGCAAAAACACTTTCCGGAGTTCTACGTCACCGCCCCTCAGCCTTGTCCGTATCTCCCCGGGCGCCTGGAACGCAAACTCTTCACTCACCTGACGCGCGAAAAACCGCCTGCGCTTATCGATAGTCTGTTGAAAGGCGGGTTTCGCCGCAGCCAGAACATCGCCTACATGCCTTACTGCGAGGGCTGCCACGCATGCGTCTCGGTACGCGTGGTTGTCAACGAATTCCAAACAGGGCGCAACATGCGCCGGGTGAAGGATAAGAATAGGCAGAACTACTCGATACGACGTGCGCCGGAGCCAACGTCTGAGCAGTTCAACCTCTTCCGCCGTTACATCGACGCGCGCCACGCCGATGGCGGCATGTCTGACATGACCGTGCTCGACTACGCGATGATGGTGGAAGACAGCGTCATCAATACCTTCGTCACGGAGTACCGGGAAAAGCCGGAAAACCCATTGGAGGTCCATCAGGACGATTGGCCGTTAAAGGGCGTCGCCCTTTGTGACATGCTCTCCGACGGCATCTCGATGGTCTACAGCTTCTATGATCCTGATGTTGAAGCGCTCAGCCTTGGCACCTACATGATCATCGAGCATATCGAATACGCGCGCCGGCTGGGGCTCCCCTTTCTTTATCTCGGGTATTGGATCAACGGCTCGCGCAAGATGAGCTACAAGATGCGCTTCCAGCCGCAGGAACACTTGGGGCCCAACGGCTGGGTGCGCCGCGACTGACCGTTCGTGCTCACTCCCAAAGGGCGGTGTCGAGCTTCTTGAACATGTAGGTCCACTTGGCGTTCTGGGTGTCCACCAGAACCCTCATGCGCGCCCTCAGCTCCAAAAGCAGGGCACAGTCCGGCGTCTTAGCGTCCGCACCCGCTTGCCCCATCGTGGAGATATCGCTTAGCAGCCGTTCCGATTGCTCGTCGAAAACAGCGATGTTCTCGTCGCGCACGAAGGGAGCGGCCTCCTTCAGGAATACGTCGTGACTCCAGCCGCGCTTCTCCTTCAACGCGCGCAACTTTTTTTGAAAGGCCGGCTTGTTCTTCATGTTGAGGCTGCGCAGGGCTGCAGCCGCGTTATCAACCACGGCTTCGAAGTCGGACTTTGCGCAAACATCCAAGCTGGGCGCAGGTCCGCCGCCAGCCCACACCTCACCGGCGGCCGCGAACATTATCGCGATGACCGCTGCAGTGCGATGTGGTGTGCCCCTCCGTCTCATGAAGCAGAGTCCTAGCCTTCGCCCGATTTCCGGGCAAGCGCACACTGGATATAGGGTGAGGTAAGATTAAAAAGACGGGCCAAATTTGTTGGACCGCGGAAAACCCTTGGGCGCGAGCCGCCCAGCCTGCGCACGCACGCCCAGCCAATCTCTTAGCTCTCGCCAGGTGAGAGTAAATGTGCGCCCGGCGGAATCGAGCCATGTGAGGCCATCAGCCTTCTTGAACACCCGCACATCCGAAAGGCCACCGCCTTTGAAGCGCTGGAGGATCATCCCCTTGCCGCGCGACATTTCGTTGATCTGATCCAGCGCAAACACCAGCAGCTTCCGGTTTTCGCCGATAATCGCGACCTGGTCGCCATCAACAGGAATGCACACCTTAGCCTCATCTGGCTCCGACACGTTCAAAACCTGACGCCCCTTGCGGGTCGACGCGACCACTTCGTCCTCGGGCACGATGAAGCCATAGCCGCCAGTCGAGGCTACGAGCAGCTTACGGCCCGGTTCGTATGTGAAGAGTTCCGCCACGTCGTGGTTCTCTTCCAAATCGATCATCAGGCGCACGGGCTCGCCGTGCCCGCGCCCGCCGGGTAGCTGGCTCGCCTCCAGCGTGAAGATCCTACCATTGGTGGCGAACGCCAGCAGCTTGTCCGTGGTCGAGGCATGAACCGCACGTTTCAAGGCGTCGCCTTGCTTGAACTCGAGCCGGGACGTGTCGTCCACGTGCCCCTTCATCGCGCGAATCCAGCCCTTCTCGGACAGAACAATGGTGACCGGCTCCTTCTCGATCATCGCCCGGTCGAGATCGACCTCGATCTCAGGCGCCTCCGCAAACGACGTGCGCCGGGCGCCGAGTTCGGTCTTATTGGAATAGCGCTCGCGCGTCGCCCTCACCTCTTCGGCGATGCGCTCCCACTGCAGATCGTCAGACTTCAAGAGTTTCTTCAAGTTGCGGCGCTCTTGGGAGAGCCTATCGTGCTCCGCCTTGATCGCGATCTCCTCCAGCTTGGAGAGCGATTTCAAACGCAGATTGAGGATCGCGTCGGCCTGAACCTCGGTAAGCTTGAAACGCTTGATCAGTTTTTGCTTGGGGTCATCCTCAAAACGGACGATGCGGATCACCTCATCGAGATTGAGATAGGCGATCAAATAGCCGTCAAGCACCTCGAGCCGATGCTCAATCTTCGTCAGGCGCCACTCTGAGCGGCGAACGAGGACTTCGATGCGGTGCTCCAGCCATTGGCGCAGCACGTCGCGCAGCGACAGCACGTTGGGGATCTGCCCCGCCGAAAGCACGTTCATATTAAGTCCGAAGCGCACCTCAAGATCGGTGAGCCGGAATAGGCTCTCCATCAATACGAGGGGATCGACGCTGCGGCTCTTGGGCTCGAGCACCACACGGATTTCTTCCGCCGACTCGTCTCGCACATCGCCAAGAAGCGACACCTTTTTTTCGTGCAACAGCTCCGCAATGCGTTCAATCAGCTTTGCCTTCTGCACCTGGTAGGGAATCTCGGTGACCACGATCTGATAGGTGCCACGCCCCGTGTCCTCCTGCTCCCATTTGGCGCGCAGCCGGAAGCCGCCGCGGCCCGTTTTGTACGCCTCCCGGATCTGATCGCGCGGCTCGACCAAAACGCCACCGGTGGGAAAGTCCGGCCCAGGGATGAATTCAATGAGCTTGTCGATCGTGGCACCGGGATACTTGATCAGGTGCAAAAGCGCGTTGCAAAGCTCCTCGGCGTTGTGCGGAGGAATGTTTGTCGCCATCCCCACCGCGATACCGACCGAACCATTCGCCAGCAGGTTGGGAAATGCGGCCGGCAGTACCACCGGCTCGTTACTCGTCCCATCATAGGTCGCGCGAAACGCAACCGTGTCCTCGTCGATGCCCTCCAGCAACGCCTGCGCCACGTCCGTCAGCCGGCTTTCGGTGTAGCGCATGGCCGCAGCGTTATCGCCATCGACGTTGCCGAAGTTGCCCTGACCATCGACAAGCGGGTAGCGCACGGCGAACCCTTGCGCCAGCCGCACCAACGCGTCGTAAATTGCCTGGTCGCCGTGCGGGTGGAAGTTGCCCATCACCTCGCCGATGATCTTTGCGCACTTTTTGTAGCCGGCGGCAGGATCGAGTTTAAGCTCGCGCATGGCATAGAGAATGCGCCGGTGCACTGGCTTGAGGCCGTCGCGCACGTCGGGCAGCGCGCGATGCATGATGGTGGAGAGCGCGTATGCGAGGTAGCGCTCTTCCAGCGCATCCTTGAGGTTGATCGGCTCAACAGAGCCTGGACCCGGCAGAATCGGTTTATCGCTCATGACATTGGCCTACCTCGGGCTCCGTGCAGCGGCAAGGGGAGAGTTGCCCATGCACAGGGCGCCAAATTGTGACGCCAAGCCGCTCACCTGCGCCTGGCTGGAGCGCGTTTGTTCATGAAGCTCTTTGGAGGGATCCAAGTTCCAGGTATGTGGCGATTGGCCCACCGGCACATCTCATGCAGCACGGGAAGCAAACCCATTCCTTTGGGCGTCAGCGTGTACTCGAATCGCAGCGGCCGCTTCTCGTAGGGCTTCTTCTGCACCACGCCCAATTGTTCCATCAAGGCGAGACGGTCTGTCAGAACATTGGTCGTGATGCGTTCGGGCGAGGCCAGAAACTCAACAAATCTTTTTTTACCCATCACCATGTCGCGCACAATAACGAGCGTCCAGCGGTCGCCGATCCCCTCTAGCGTGGTTGAGATCGGGCAGTCGGAGCGTTGTGGTTTGCTGGAGCGCGTGGGCACGGTGTGAGACACCTATGGTGACTTGCAAGTTGCAAGTGACTACCCTACGCTGATTTGCGGTTAAGTTCCAAACGCGCGAGGGAATCGAGTCATGCCTGGATTTAAGGGTGGTTGTTTGTGCGGGTCCGTACGCTACGAATGCAACGCGGAACCCATGATGGCTGCGCATTGTCATTGCGTGGATTGCCGCAAATCAAGCGGAACAGGGCACTGCACCCATATTGTCGTGCCCAAAGAGGCGTTCTCCGTAAGCGGTACGGTGACATTTTATGATCGCCCCGCTGATAGTGGAAACATGGTGCGCCGCGGCTTCTGCCCAACGTGCGGCTCGGCTGTCTATTCAACGAATGCGGGAATGCCCGACATCGTCTTCCCGCGTGCCTCCAGCCTGGATGATCCAGAGATCGCGAAACCACAGATGGTGGTCTATTCCAGCCGAGCACCGTCTTGGGATCTCGTCGACCCGCAGCTTCCATCCTTCAGCGAAGTTCCCGAAGGGGGACCCAAACAGGTCTTGAAGGACATGTAGCGTCGTTTTGCTGGCCCCATTTCATTCATTGAATCAACTGGGCGGTGTTGAGCTTGGCAGTCGTGGTCAACATCCCGCCGCACATATCATTTTAAACTTTTCCATGCCCATCGCCCTCGACATTCCCGCCGCCGAAACGGCGATCGTTGAAATGACAAACGCCTTCCGAACGGAACACGCGCGCACTGCCGTCAAGCCGAACGCTCAGCTTGCCGCCGCCGCGCGCGCCTACGCAAAAAAACTTGCTCGAACCCAGGCCTTCTCGCACACCGTTGGGGGCTCAACACCGTCCGATCGCGCAACGAAGGCCGGCTACGCCTTTTGCCAGATCGCAGAGAACCTCGCCTCGATCTATGACAGCCGCGGGTTCACGGCGCGCAACTACGCGAAGAGGACTGTGGAGGGCTGGGAGAATTCACCTGGTCATCGCAGGAACATGCTGACACCGCATGTTACCGAGATTGGTGTGGCCATCGCCCGCGCGCCGACACGCGATCCCAAATATGTTGCCGTTCAATTGTTCGGCCGCCCGCGCGAGCTCAAGTTCACGTTCAAGATCACCAACACCACAAAAAACTCTGTGGGCTATGATTTCGCCGGAAAAAACCACGTCATCGAACCCCGTTACACCATCACGCACACGAGCTGCGAACCAGGCACCATATCGTTTCAGATCGGCGGTATGCACGACCTTAAGGCGCGTTACGAAGCGCGCGATGGCCAAGTTTACACCTTAAGGCCCGCCCGAGCCGGCGGCGTAAAGGTTGAACCTGCCCCGCGCACAACAGCCAACTAAGTGGACTTGACGCGGCGCTCGAGCAGTTCCCTAAGACGCATGCTCGCCTCCGGCATTGCCTCCCCGCGCGGAATGAGAACCCGCGTTTCGAGAAAGTGCCCAGTGAGTGTCAGGCCCGCAACGATATCTTGGTGCATGATAGTTCCATGCCGGCTCTTAACGAGGAACGCCGGCAATCGCAGCAGCTTGTCCTTGTAGGGCTCGCCCGCCTCCATTGAAACCGCGCGGCCCGACTTCGGAGACACATAGACAAGATCCTGCTTGGTGCCCGTCGCCGCGCACGAGGATAAATCGAGACCAAACCCCAGCTCATCCAACAGCGCCAGCTCCCAGCGCACCATAAGCGCGGGCCAGACTGCTACATCATCAAGAAAGCCCAGTACGAACAGCGTCACCTCGAAAAGGCTGGGATGCGGGTCGCGTTCGGGAAGCAGGCGTGCCAGTGCGCACATTGAGGACATCCCCGCCAGCGCCAGCACGTCCTCCATCGCTTGGGCCGCATATCCGAAGCGCAGCTCCACTCTCACCTGGCCCAGGTGCTCGGCCAGCCGCGCCTTCCATACCGCCTCGACGTGATTGCCTATCTGCAAAACCGGGCGCAACCGGCCCGAGCGCCCACCGTGCACCAGACCGAGATGGCGTCCGTGCTCACGCGTAAAGATCTCCGCCACCGCCGCCGTCTCGCCATGCGGCCTAACCGACAGGATCACACCCTCGTCCGTCCATTGCATGACCTGATCTTAACGGGAGTCGGCGGAACGCGCGCCTCAGCCGGGAATGGGCTTGGGCCCTGACCCGGTGAGCGGCGGTACCTGCTTGATGATGCAAGGAGAACCGTGCGCAAGACACGCATGTCCGTGGCCTTTGACGGCCGTGCAGGCCAGCCGTTTGTCGGCAGCCAGGCGCCAGCTCGTATAGTCCATCCCGAAGAGGCCGGCTTTCGCTTTCCAGTCATCAAGCGCGCGCCGCTTGCCCGCCTTCTCGCTTTTCTCGATAGCCACCACGCTGAAAATTGGCCCCTTGCAGACGCGGACGGCCCCTTTCGCCGGGTGCGGCACGGCCAGCATCGCCGCGACCGCTGCCGTGACGCTAAGATGACAGAGCCTAACGCGAAGCATCATTTCTTCGGAAGCTCCAAACCCATTTCGCGGTAGCGCTCAGGATCGTCCTGCCAACCTTCGCGCACTTTGACGAATAGAAAAAGGTGAACGGGCCGCTCCAAGATCTCAGCTAACTCGTGCCGTGCCTCTGTCGAGATCTGCTTAATCATCTGCCCACCCTTGCCAAGCACGATGGCCTTTTGGCTTTTCCGTACTACGTAGATTGTCTGCTCGATACGCACCGAGCCATCTTTTCGCTCCTCCCAGGAGGCCGTCTCAACCGTCATTGCATAGGGCAGTTCATCATGCAGCCGGTTAAAGATCTTCTCACGCGTAATCTCGGCGGCAAGTAAACGCACCGGTGCATCGGAGACATCTTCGGCCGGATAGTGCCACGGCCCGACAGGCACGTGCTCGGTCAAGTAGCGCTTCAGGTGAGCCACCCCGTCGCCGGAGAGGGCGGAAATCATAAAAACCTCCTCGAAAGGAAAACGGCTCTTGAGGTTGCTGGCTTGCGCGAGCAGCGTCTGCTTTGCGTCCACGCGATCGACCTTGTTGAGAGCAGCAAGACACCGGGTCTTGACGCCTTTCAACCTATCGAGGATGCGCTCCACATCCTCATCGATCCCTTTCGCTGCATCGATCAGAAGAACGGCAAGATCGGCATCCCTTGCGCCACTCCATGCCGCATCGACCATGGCCTTATCGAGACGCCTGGTAGGCGTAAACAGACCCGGCGTATCGATGAACACGAGTTGGCTGTCCCCTTCGGTCGCGATCCCGCGCACCGGCACGCGCGTCGTTTGCACCTTGCGCGAGACGATCGTGACCTTGGTGCCGACAAGCGTATTGACGAGCGTCGATTTACCGGCGTTTGGTGCGCCGATGACGGCGATGAAGCCGCAGCGCTGTGCGCCGGTCTCCGGCACGCTATTATCCTTCACCAACGTTCCTCGTCCTCACTCATGCACGCCCGCTCCGCCGACGCCTTCGCGCTCCAGAAGCGCTCTTGCAGCGGCCTGCTCGGCAGCCCGCTTCGAAGCCCCTTCGCCCCGCGCCGGATCCTTTCCCGAGATGTGCACCTCGGTGGTGAAGCGCGGCGCATGATCTGGGACCTTTGCGCGCAATCTCGACGTACTGCGGCAGGTCCAACCCCTTGCCCCTGTGCCCACTCCTGCAACGCTGATTTGGCATCGACGCCCGTCGCCGGTAGATCCTCCGACAGGCTCTCCCAAAGGTCGCACACGACGACACGCGCGGTCTTGAATCCGGCTTCGAGGAATATGGCGCCCAGCAGGGCCTCCATCGCGTCAGCAAGTATGTTGTTCTTGGCGCGCCCGCCGCTGCCGGCCTCACTGTCCGACAAGATGAGATGGTCCCCCAGGCTAATTGAGCGCGCCACCTTGGCACACGCTTCGCCACGCACGAGGCGGTTATAGCGTCGCGCCAGATCCCCTTCGGTGCCGTCGGGAAAGCGTTCGTTCAAAAACTCGGCAATGGCCAAACCCAGCACACGGTCGCCAATGAACTCAAGTCGCTCGTTGTCGCTGCGCTTACCTTTGACCCCGCGCACGCTCGCGTGCGTCAGCGCAACTTCCAGCAGTTGCTGGTCCTTGAACCTGTGGCCCAGAGCCTTCTCGAGGTTCTTGAATTTGCGCGGCCGCAACATGAGGTCCAATTATTCACCCATATCCCAAGTCGACCGCCGGACGGGCGGCATCCAGCGCCGAAGGATACGTTACGCGCGTCCTAGCGCACCAGCGTGAAGAACCGGCTCCACCGAATATCAAATGGCCACGTCCACGGCTTCCACCAGAGAAAGGCATCAGGCTCGTCGACTGCAGCCGAGAAGAAAATGATTTCAGCCCGGCCGAGCAGGTTTTCGAAGGGCACATAGCCCACCCCCCAAGAGGCGCGGCTGTCGGTCGAATTATCCCGATTATCTCCCATCATGAAATAGTGCCCCTGTGGCACTTTATATGGCCCCACGTTGTCGAATGGACCGTTTTTATCCGCGTCGAGGACCGTGTAGGTCACACCGTTGGGCAATGTCTCCTCGTATGCGGGGATCTTACGCGGCCGCCCGCCATTCACCTTCGTGACAAAGCTCCCGGTGCGGCGCTTGGGAACTTCCTCGCCGTTGATGGACAGAACGCCGTGGCTCATGACGATCTCATCGCCCGGCAGCCCAATCACGCGTTTGATGTAGTCGGTGGAATTATCACGCGGCAGCTTAAACACCACGACGTCGCCACGCTCTGGCTCAGCGCCGAAGATTCGCCCTGAGAACGGGATCAAATTGTAAAACGAGTAGCGGCTATAGCCATAGGACAGCTTGGAGACGAAGAGATAGTCGCCAACGAGCAACGTCTCCTTCATCGAGCCCGACGGGATGTTGAAGGGCTGATACAGAAAAGTGCGCACCAGCATGGCAATGGCCAGCGCCTCGATGACAATCGTGGCGGTCTCAAGCCACCCGCTCCTTCTTGCTTTCGCCGAGACTGTCATTCGAAACTCCCACGTGGGCGCGCAGGTCTGCTCAAACCCGGCCCAAACCCGGCCGCTATAACCATTTTACTCCCGATGCGCAATTCGCCGGCTTTCCGCACCCCTGCCAAGATCGATCTGTGTAGTGCCTCAACGCCGGTCCCCCTTCGCTGGAAGGCCGGAAATGATCACGATGGCCTCAGCCAGGGGAAAGTCGTCGGTCAGCGTCAAATCGATGCGGGCCTCAAAGCCGTCAGGCGTTATGTGCCCAAGTTGCCGGGCCGCGCCATTGGTGAGACTGATCGTGGGGCGCCCGGACGCCAGGTTGATCACGCCCATGTCGCGCCAATAGACACCATGGCGCAACCCGGTCCCAAGCGCCTTGGCGCAGGCCTCCTTGGCGGCAAAGCGCTTCGCGTAAGACGCGGCCCGCTGTGCGCGCCTATCCGATTTTACGCGCTCAACATCGGTGAACACGCGCGAAAGGAAACGCTCGCCATAGCGATCCAGGGTCTTCTCGATGCGGCGGATGTCGATGATGTCGTTGCCAATGCCCAGGATCACGCCGACCTCGCACATTCTCGCGAAGGCTCAGCTCCTGCGCGGGCCTCGTCCATCAAAACGCGCATGCGACGGACGGCGCTAGGCAAACCGCCAAAGATTGCCTCACCGATGAGAAAGTGTCCGATGTTGAGTTCAACGATTTCGGGCAAGCGCGCCACTCCCGCAACCGTATTGAACGTGAGGCCATGACCGGCATGAACTTCGAGACCGGCGGCATCGGCGAGCGCAGCGGCGCGCCCTAAGCGATCGAGCTCATCGGCAACGCCATTTGCGTCATCCGCAAGTGCTTTTTCGCAGTAGGCGCCTGTGTGGAGTTCCACAATGTCAGCACCAGCGTGAATGGACGCTTCTATGGTGCGCTGGTCCGGCTCGATGAACAGGGAGACGCGAATGCCGGCTGCCTTGAGATCGCCGATGATGCGCCCCAAACGATCGCCGCCAGCGGCCACGTCGAGCCCGCCTTCGGTTGTGCGTTCCTCGCGGCGCTCAGGCACCAAACAGCACGCGTTCGGCACATGGCGCAGAGCGATGTCGAGCATCTCCTGGGTCGCCGCCATCTCTAAGTTGAGCGGACGCGTCAACTCATGCTTCAGCCTGGCGATGTCGTCGTCGGAAATGTGGCGGCGGTCTTCGCGCAGGTGCGCTGTAATGCCGTCGGCCCCCGCCTCAACCGCAAGATGCGCCGCACGCAGAGTATCGGGATGGCCGCCGCCGCGGGCATTCCGGATGGTGGCGACGTGATCGATGTTCACGCCAAGACGCAGATCGGGAACCTTCAAGGGCAAAGTCATACGGGGAGAATTACCACACGAGTAAATTTAATCGGAGGTAGCGGGCGCCTGAGACATACGATGGGCCTGCCACTCGCGGATCAAGTTCCTCGAAATATAGTAGAAAATGGCCGCCGTCAGCAGGCCCAATGGCAAACTGCCCGCCAACATGGGCAAGAGCAACGGCCACAGCAGAGCGGTCGTGGCGTTAAGCAGTTCTGGTGAACGCTCCAACAACGCCGCCCACAAAAGCATGACGTTTTGCTCGAAGTGGCCGGCATCAAGGACCCAATCCAGCCTGACGATCTGCACGCCCATGGCATAGGTCGACGTCCAAATTATTGGCCAGCTCACCGGATTGCCGAAGAATGTGCCGAGCAACGCGGCCGGAACGCTTGCGCGCAAAAGACCGGCAATCAGTGCGGCGAGCAGCATCTGCGCCCCAAGCAGAGGCGTTATCGAGATAAAAACCCCCACCGCGCAACCTAGTGCGATCTCATGCGGACTCGCCCGTAGGTGCTTCAACTGGTGTGCCGGAAAACATTTGCGTATCAACTGCTTATACCACAGGCCGCGCGTGCTGCATCCGCCATCCGTTCCTGGCTTCCTTTCGCGACGACCAAACAACATACTTCCAACGACTCCTACTGCGACCTGTCCCTCGGTGGGGCTATGGCCGCTTTTCCTATCAATCAAACACGCGCTCAACCTTGTTGACTACCGCTTTTTCGCGAAGTCCTGTGATGATGTGGTTTAGATGCACCAGATCTAGGACCTCAAGCTCAATACGCATCTCCGTAAAATCGGCCGCGCGGCGTACCATACGCACGTTATCGATATTACCGCCCCCCTCACCGATCACGATGGCGATCTGTGCCAACGAGCCCGGCTCGTTGAGGGCCGTAACGCTGATACGAGCAGGAAAGCGCTGCGGGGTATCTGGGTCTATATCCCAGGTAACATCGATCCAGCCTTCGTGCTCGAATTCCTTCAGCCGCGGAGAGTGGATCTGGAAGATACGGATCCCTTCCCCGGGCGTCAGCACGCCGACGATGCGATCGCCGGGGACCGCGCCGCCTGGCTCAAAGCTCACCGGCAAATCGTCCTTGACCCCACGAATGGCTAGGCCGCCGACACCCTTCGGCTCTTGGTCTGCCCGGAACTTCAGGCTCAACACCCGATCGATATTGAACCAGCCGTCCTGGCCGCTTGCGCGTCCGAAACGGCGCGTACGCTTATAGGCCTCCTTTTTCGGCTCTTTCGCCACAGCATCAGGGATGGTCGCGCGCAAGACATCGACGATTGGCAACTCGTTGCGCCCAACGGCCGCCAGCGCATCGTCAAGTGACTTTTGGCCCAAACGCGGCAATGCCTTCATGAGGATCTCGTCCGTCAGCTCTTCGCCGACCCGTTCAAAGCGAGAGGCAATCAAGCGGCGGCCCAGCTCGCTGTATTGCTCACGCAGCGCATCGCGCGCGGCCCTGCGGATGGCCGAACGTGCACGACCGGTCACCACAAAATTTTCCCAGGCAGCGGGCGGTTTGTGGTTGTCCGAGGTTTCGATTTCCACCTCGTCGCCATTGCGCAGCTGTGTATCGATCGGCACTTGGCGGCCGTTGACGAAGGCGCCCACGGCTGCGTTGCCGACGTCGGTATGCACCGCAAAAGCGAAATCGAGCGGCGTCGCGCCGCGAGGCAGCGCGATGAGACGTCCCTTGGGCGTGAAGCAGAAAACCTGGTCTTGGAAAAGCTCCAGCTTCGTGTGCTCTAGGAATTCCTCTGGATTGGCGCCTTCAAGCAGGGTTTCGACAAGCCGGCGCAACCACAGGTAAGGACTGCTATCTTTCTCAAGCTCGACCACGTTCTTGGGCCCTGTCTGCCCGTTCGTGCGCCCCGTATCCTTATAGAATGCATGCGCGGCCACCCCGTACTCGGCGATCTCGTGCATCGCGCGCGTGCGGATTTGCAGCTCGACGCGCTGATGGCGTGGGCCGACCACGGTGGTGTGGATCGACTGATAATTGTTCCGCTTTGGCGTGGAAATGTAATCTTTGAAGCGCCCGGGCACCGTGCGCCAAGTTGTATGCGAGACGCCGAGCACGCGATAGCAGTCATCGATTGAATCGACGATCACGCGAAACGCGTAGATGTCGGACAATTGCTCCAAGCTGATCTGCTTGTTGGCCATCTTGCTCCAGATGGCGTAGGGCTTCTTCTCCCGGCCGGCGACCTCCGCCTTGATGCCGACCTCTTCCAGCTTGCCAGCGAGTGCGGCGCGAATGTCCTCCACGAGCCCTTCGTTGGACTTTCTCAACTCAGTGAGCTTCTCGGTCACCGTGGTGTAGGCTTCAGGGTTGAGCCAGCGGAACGCGTGATCCTCCAGCTCCTCGCGCATCGCTTCCATGCCCATGCGGCTGGCGAGCGGCGCATAGATGTCGATCGTCTCTTCCGCATTGCGCTTACGCGTTTCGGGCTTCACATGCTCAAGGGTGCGCATGTTGTGCAGACGGTCGGCAAGCTTCACCAAGAGCACGCGAATGTCGCTCGAGATTGCGACGAGCAACTTGCGGAAATTCTCAGCCTGTTCCGCCTTCTTGGACACGAGGTCCAAGCGACGGATCTTTGTCAGCCCATCGACAAGCGAGCCGATCTCGGAACCAAACAGCTGATCAACTTCTGCCCGCGTGGCTTCGGTGTCCTCAATGACATCGTGCAGCAGCGCCGTCACGATGGTCGCGCCATCGAGTTTGAGGTCGGTAAGGATGGCTGCAACTTCGAGGGGGTGTGAGAAATACGGGTCGCCGGAGGCGCGCTTCTGGTGGCCGTGCGCCTTCATTGCATAGACGTAGGCGCGGTTAAGAAGCGCCTCGTCCGCCTTAGGGTCGTAATTTAGAACCCTCTCGACGAGTTCATATTGCCGCATCATCGCCCGCCACACTCCTTGGGCGGATACTAGCAGGAGCCCAGCAACGTTGGTTCTCCCAACGCCTTCAGCACTAGGCCGCCTGGCTTGGCCGAAACCGCAGCTCGCGTGTTAGCGAGAGTGCCGGTCCCGATCGCGCACGCCACTCGGTCCACCATTCGCCGACGGCTCCGAAGGCGTCATGCTCTCCAAGCCGCGCAGAAGCTGTTCTTCCGTCATCACGTCGACGACCGTGTCGCTGCTCTCATCGTCGCGACCCAGCACAGGCGCGCGCCGATCCGGCGGCAACAGCGGTGCTGCAACAGCCTCAGGCTCGTCCACCTCAACGTTTTTCTGGATTGAGTGAATGAAAGCTTCGCGCAAATCCTCCGCCGGAACGGTCCGCTCGGCAATCTCACGCAGCGCAATAACCGGGTTCTTGTCCTCATTGACCGGCACCGTCTCAGCGCTGCCGTCCGCGATCGACCGCGCACGATGCGCAGCCAAGAGAACCAACTCGAAACGATTGGGGACCTTGTCCACACAGTCTTCGACTGTCACGCGTGCCATTCTTTAGCACCCCTCGTGCTTTTGCAGATTGAACTGGGATACGAGAAACGACCCGCGCAAGCAAAACCGCGCTCGCTTCCTCTTGCTCTTTAGTCGCATGAAACAGTGAGTAAATCAAGACGAGTAGCGGTGGGGTAAAGGGACGCTGCCCAACGAGTTAACGCAAGGCGTGCACAGAGCAGTGCGGCTGAGACCTTGGCAAATTATGCTTAGATTCGATGGGGTGCTTTAGTTGTATGGAATTCTGTCTACTGTTTACTATAGTGCTTCACATTGTCGCTTAACGAGGAATTGGGGGAATTCTTTGCCAGCGTAGAGTGATAAGGAACAGTTGTTTATCGATAGGCCGGTCACTTCGGCGGGACAGGCCAATTCTTTCAAAACGTCACGGCTGAGTCTTTCTCAGCACTTCCGTCCTTGAAGGTGAATAAATGCATTTCTACCAGACCGAACGGATTGCTCTGTTCATTGATGGAGCCAATCTCTACGCAACCGCCAAGTCGCTCGGCTTTGACATCGACTACAAGCGCCTGCTCTCTCTATTTCGTGAGAAGGGTCAATTGATCCGCGCGCTCTACTACACGGCACTTGCCGAAGACCAAGAATATTCCTCCATCCGCCCCTTGATCGATTGGCTCGATTACAATGGCTTCACAATGGTCACCAAGCCGACCAAGGAATTCACGGACTCCTCGGGCCGCCGCAAAATCAAAGGGAACATGGACATCGAGCTGGCGGTTGACGCCATGCGGCTTGCCGAAAACCTCGATCACATCGTGATTTTCTCCGGAGACGGTGATTTCCGTAGCCTTGTCAGCGTGCTGCAGGAGATGGGCAAGCGCGTGAGCGTGGTGTCTACATTGCAGACGCAGCCGCCTATGGTCGCCGACGAGCTACGCCGCCAGGCCGACCAGTTCATCGACATTGCCGACCTTGAGCAGCTCATCTGCCGCGACCAAGCGAGCAGACCAATGCGCGATGGGCGATCGTTTGGCGCGCGCAGCTCCGACTATGGTTCTCGCCAAACGGCGGCCTACCAGGACTCCGACGACCTCTCCGAGGAGGTCTAGCGGGCTCGTGGCATGGGGGCGCGCCCGGATACCGCGGCACCACTTGGCCCTGAGCCGCCTAAACTGTGCGGGTCCTGCCCGCGGCTTGGCGCCTTTCGCGATGCCAACCGAATAAAGGGCCCATCTTGGTTCAACGGCGCGGTTCCCTCTTTCGGGAATGCGGGTGCACGCCTTCTCATCGTCGGCCTTGCACCCGGCCTGAAGGGCGCAAATCGCACCGGCCGGCCGTTTACCGGCGATTACGCCGGCGAGCTTCTCTATGCCACGCTTCTGGAGTTCGGCTTCGCCAGTGGCCGCTATGAGGCGCGCATCGACGACAGCCTCCAACTCGTCGACTGCATGATCACCAACGCGGTGCGCTGCGTGCCGCCAGAAAACAAGCCAACACCCGCCGAGATCACCACATGCCGCCACTACCTTACGGCCCGCATCGCGCAGATGCCCAATCTGGAGGCCATTGTCGCGCTCGGCCGCGTGGCCCACGACAGCACACTCTCAGCCCTTGAGTGCCGCAAGTCGAGCTTCCCATTCGCCCACGCCGCGCGTCACGCGCTGCCATCAAAAGTGGTGCTATTCGATAGCTTCCATTGCTCACGCTACAACACCAACACGCGCCGGCTGACACCTGAAATGTTCCAGGCCGTTTTTGCGGCCGTTCGCGACGTGGTTCCCTCGCAGCAGCCGTCCCGGCGAGCTTGAGCGGACGCCTCCGCCCTTCGCAATTGATGCGCAAAGACGATTCTGCACCGCCGATCGCATTCTCACCTGGCAAACATTTTTCCTACGCAGACCTCGCACTCCTTACATTCAAAGCGTAGTATGAATCACATGAGCGTTTAATCGCTTTCGATCTGGAGAGATGATCGACATGGCGATCGACATTGCCCCTGAGAAAGTGGCCCACGTCATCATCAAGGCACGCGAATACGATGCCAAGGTCGGTGCGTGGAACGACAATTCCCAGGAGGGCGATGCCGGCGAGGATCCCAGCTCCATCCTAGAGAGCTTCGTCAATGATCCCACGCGTGCCGAGGTGACAGGGTTCATCGAAGCATTGAACGATGACGAGCAAGCCAATCTCGTCGCGCTTGCCTGGGTCGGGCGCGGAACGTTCGAGAAAGAGGAATTCGACGAAGCGGTCGAGACAGCCCGAACGGAAAAGATCAACTTGACGTCGTCCTATCTCCTGAGCCTGCCCCTTCTTGCTGATTATCTTGAGGAAGGGTTGGAGAAGTTGGGATTTGCGGTGGACGACATCGAGAGCGACGTGCTCTAGGCCGCGCCGGGCAATCGGGTCTGCGTGAGCCAAGCAAAGGCCTCATGCGCATGGGCTGCTGGCGTAGGCACCGGGTAGAAGACGTGCTCTATTCGTGCATCGCGGACAACGAGGGTCAGGCGTTTAAGATACGCGACGCCGCCGGTTTCGAACGCGGGCAGCTTTAGCGCCTTCTGGAGCAAGAACGCTTCGTCACTCAGGATCGCAAAGGCAACATTGAGCCGGTCTGCAAACTCGCGCTGGTGTTCGCTTCCCTGCGTACTGACACCGACTACCGCGACGTCTATTTCCCGAAAAGCTGGGTAGTGGTCGCGAAAGCCCTCCGCCTCCGGCGTCGAGCCGTGCGCGCCGGGGATATCATCCCAGCCGGGTGGATCGGCCAAGCCAGGACGCCCGGTCCACGGATAAAAATAAATGACGGCCGTGCCCGATTGCGCACTGAGATTGAGCGTCCCGCCTAGGGTGGAGGGCAATGCCACGTTGGGAAGCGCCAGGCCCCCTACGAGGTGGCGCGCACCGCCGTCATCGACCGGCGCACGAAGCGGCATCAGCCCTTATCCCGCATCAGCCGCGCCTTCTCACGGTTCCAGTCGCGCTTCTTGGCCACCTCGCGCTTGTCATGCATCTTTTTGCCTTGCGCCAACGCAAGCTTCAGTTTGGCAATCCCGCGTGGATTAAAATAGAGCTCTAGCGGAATGAGTGTCAGGCCCCGGCGCTGCATGGCGATCGTAAATTTGTGAATTTCCTTCTTGTGCAGGAGCAGGCGGCGCTTGCGGCGAGGCTCGTGCTGAAAGAAGCGGCCGGCACCCTGATACTCGGGGATGTAGGCATTGATGAGCCACAAGCCATCCTCCTCGGAGGACGCGTAGCTCTCCGCGATATTGGCTTGGCCCCGGCGCAAAGACTTCACCTCCGTTCCCGTCAGTTGCAGGCCGGCCTCATAGGTTTCGGTAATGAAGTATTGGTAGCGGGCCTGCCGGTTCTCGGCAACGATACGGCGGCCGTCGTCCTTTCTGGACGCCATGGCCTTTGTAGCTCCTTGTTAGTTGGGATGTCTTGCGCGCCCTATTCGGCCGCCTTGACCTGAATAAGACCAGTCTTGGCAAGGGCGGCATCAATCATCGCCTTGGATGTTTCCGCAATCGGCACCAGCGGCAGCCGCACTTCAGGCCCGCAAAGACCAAGGCGCCACGCAGCATATTTCACCGGCCCCGGGCTCGACTCGCAGAACAACACATCGTGCAGCGGCATCAGCCGGTCCTGGAGTGCGAGCGCGCGCTCAAATTCACCCCCTAGGCAAGCATTTTGGAATTCTGCGCAAAGACGCGGCGCGATGTTGGAGGTCACCGAGATGCAACCTTGACCACCGTGCGCCATGAAGCCTAGCGCGGTCGCATCCTCACCCGACAGCATGTTGAACTCGGGTCCCATCGCAGCGCGCTGCTGTGAGGCTCGCGCCAGGTTCGCGGTTGCATCCTTCACGCCAACCACGTTCTTGAGTTCATAGCACCGCGCCATGGTCGTGACAGACATGTCGATCACCGAACGGCCGGGAATGTTGTAGATGATGATGGGAATATCGGCCGCGTCGTTGATGGCCTTGTAGTGCTGGAAGAGCCCCTCCTGCGTCGGCTTGTTGTAGTAGGGCGTCACGACGAGAACAGCATCAGCGCCGACTTGTTTGGCGAAACGGGCAAGCTCAACGGCTTCCCCCGTCGCATTCGAGCCGGCACCCGCAATCACAGGCACACGCCTCTTTGCCGTCTCGACCGTCAATTCGACGATGCGCTTGTGCTCATCATGCGAGAGTGTCGGGCTCTCCCCGGTCGTGCCAACCGGCACCAGGCCGTGGGTGCCTTCACTGATCTGCCATTCGACGATTCGGCAAAACGCCTGCTCGTCGATCTTTCCGTCCTTGAACGGCGTGATCAGTGCCGTGAATGACCCCTTGAACATGCGCACCTTTTCCCCGAATTCCCGGCTACTTATCTGTCTTGACGACAGCTACCCCCTGATGCCATGCAATTGCCGCATCCAGGGGCATTCTGCAAAAATCGGCAAAACGATTTTTTGTCGCTCGCCAGCCTGTTTGGTCGTTCTGCGCCGCAACAACGACGTGCCACAGCCGCGACTGAATTATCGATCGCGACATTAGAATTTTGATCTTCGCCCCGCAAGCCAGTGGGCGGCTCTTGCGTGAGGAAGGATAGCAATTGTCCCAGCCGCTATCGAAGGCCTTAACCACTGGCCGCTACGATAAGGCGCGGTCTGATCGGGCCGTTCACCCATTCCAGTCCATGCTTGCCCAGCTCCGGGCGGCAACATTTGGTTGCTTGTTCCTTGTCGCGCTTGCCCCATTGGCCAGCGCCAAAGAAGCTCAGGACAAAACCGCCACTGGGCCGCCGAGCCAGACAACCGCAGACAGCGGGGCTCTGTCGCCAAAGGCGCGTGAAGCAGCCCACCATGCGCGCTTTGATAAGATCATTGCGCCCATTAAGGCTCATAAACTGTCGGACGCCAACGCCAAGTACATTCGCGAAGCCATCCTCGCAATCGCGGCCAAGAAACACTCCAAGGCCGCAGCACTTGAGGCGAAGGTTACCGACCCGATCGGCCGCAAGCTCATAAATTGGTATCGCTGGCGGCGCGGCCATGGCGACGCCTCAGAGTATAGCGCATTCCTCGATAGCAATCCCACTTGGCCCAGCCGCGATGTGCTTTGGCAGCGTCTGGAGCAAAGGCTCTTTCTCGACGGCGGCAACGCAATCGCTATCAAGGGCTATTTTAAGGATGGTAAGCCGCAAGGCGCGTCTGGCCTTGCCGCGCTCGCATCGGTTCATTTGGCAAACGGCGACACCGGGAAGGCAAAAATGCTGGCTGCCGAAGTCTGGCGTCAACACGACCTGCCCAGAAATCTCGAGAAGGGATTCCTTGCGCGTTTCGGTACGCTCCTAACTGAGGACGACCATAAGTGGCGGCTCGACCGGCTCCTGGTCGGCGACGTGCGGTGGAAGAGCGGCCGCAAATCGCGGGCTGCCCGCGCCAAACGCGTCATTCCGCTTCTGTCTGCTCGCGAGCGGACGCGGGCAAAAGCCCGCCTTGCGGTATTCATGCGATCGCGCGTTTCAGCGTCTCGGCTCAAGGCCAACCCGAATGCCAAGTCTAAAGATTGGGGACTCGTATTTCACAAGGCCCAGCTGTTGCGCCGGGCGAAAAAGACGTCTGCGGCCGCCAAGCTCGTGCTTTCGGCACCGACAGATCCCAAGGCCATCGCCAATCTCGATGAGTGGTGGACCGAACGCCTGAAGCTTGCCTATCAGGCACTCAAAGCCAACAATCCTAAGCTTGCCTACAAGCTCGTCCGCGATGCCGGACCGCTCTCCGTCAACCCCCTTAACGAGCAGCGCTCCATGGCTGGTTGGATCGCGCTGCGTTATCTGAAGGACGCGAACGCAGCCGAAAAGCATTTTGCCGCCTACACCAAATCGGCCGATGGGCCCCTCGGCCGCGCCAAGTCGAACTACTGGCTCGCTCGCGCACTAGAGGCCAAGGGCAATTCCGAATTGGCCGCGCAGCACTACCGCGCCGCCGCCCGCGAGCGCGGCACGTTCCATGGCCTCCTTGCCGCGCAGAAGTTGGACCCTGGGCGCAAGAGCTTCCCGATAACAGCTCCGGCCGAACCCACGCCACAGCAGATCGCGCGCTTCAATGAGCTCGACGTCGTAAAGGCCGTTGCGATCGCGCACAAATCGAAGGCGGGACGCTCCATTGCCCGCATTTTTCTTCACCACATACGCACGCTGGAGGAGAATGAAGCTTGGTCGGCGATGGTTGCGCACCTTGCCCGGGAAATTGGTGACACGCAGACATCGGTACGCATCGGCAAGGCTGCAATCGCGCGGGGTCAGAACCTGATCTACTACAGCTACCCGGTGCACGCGCTACCAGACTACAAACCGTTACGCTCGCCGCCGGAGACCGCCTTTCTTTTGGGCTTGGCGCGACAGGAGACGGAATTCAACACGCAAATCGTATCGGGTGCTGGTGCACGCGGCATTCTCCAGGTCATGAAGGCTACGGCCCGACACGTCTGCCGGGACTACAAGATCAAGTGTAGCAACAAGCGCCTCCTCACCGACCCCTCCTACAACACCATGATCGCGTCGGCCTATGTCGCCGACCGGCTGCGGGATTTTTCGGGCTCCTACGTGCTCGGGCTGTCCAGCTACAACGCCGGCCCCGGCCGCACGCGTCAATGGATTCGCGAGTTCGGCGACCCGCGCACCTCTAAGATCGATCCCATAGACTGGATCGAACGCATTCCGATCAAGGAGACCCGCCGCTACGTCGCCAAGGTGCTCGCCAACATCCAAGTCTATCGCGCCCGCCTCGGCGACGAGGCAACAGCCTTGCGGATCAGCACTGATCTAAATCGGGCTCGGGCTGCCTCGGCACCATCTCGCCAAAAAAAGAGTGGTGGCAGAACCAATACGGTAAAAACCGGCGGCTGAGGCCGCCCGCACGCCTTCAATCCTTATGATATAGCTCTACCCAGACGGCAGACTCTCGCCGCAAGAGGCCACTATTCTACGAGGGATATGCCGATGACCTCCAATGGCGAGGCCTTCCGGGAAATTTATTTCACCGCACGCGACGGACTGCGGCTGCACGTCCGCCACTATCCAGCCGCAGGCGGTAAGCAAGAGCGGCCCGTTGTCTGTCTGCCTGGCCTCACACGCAACGGACGCGATTTTCACGACATCGCCGTTGCGCTGAGCAATCATCCGAGCGACGCCCGAGACGTCTACACTGTCGATTGCCGTGGACGCGGGCTCTCCGCCTTCGATCCTGACTGGCGCAATTACACGATCCAGGTCGAGATGTTCGATGTGCTCGACTTCTTGACCCTGTCCGGCCTTCACAACGTCGCCGTCATCGGTACATCTCGCGGGGGGCTCATTGCAATGCTGATTGCGGCGGTCCAACCGGGCGCTATCGGCGTCGTCGTGTTGAACGACATGGGCCCGGTGATCGAGTACGACGGCCTTGCCCGCATCACAGGTTACGTCGGGCGGATGCCGCTTCCAATCTCTTGGTCAGATGCCGCGAAAATGGTCCGGGATCTCAACCGCCGGCACTTTCCCGAGATCCGCGAGCACCTATGGGAGGAGCTCGCCCGGCAGTGGTACAATGAAAAGAACGGCCGCCCCACTTTCGGCTACGACCCGAACCTAGGTAATACGCTGTCCATATTCGATGGGCCCATGCCCGAGCTATGGCCGCAGTTCGAGGCGCTGAAGCGTATTCCTGTGCTTGTCCTTCGCGGCGAGAATTCCGACATTCTTTCACCCGAAACCGTCGAGGAAATGCGCCGGCGCCATCCAGCGCTTGTTTCCTTTACGGTCACCAACGAGGGCCACGCACCACTGCTGAAGGATCAGCAGACCATAGGGGCCATCCAACACTTCCTCTCCGCTACCGACGCCGGGCGCCACGTCGCCACAATGGCGATTGCTTGATTGCGAAGCTGCGCCATCGCGACCCGATAGAGCGAGACATGACTCTCAACGCCGCTGCAACGCTCGGCGTGCCGTGGGAAGGCGCCAACGAAGACTGCGCCCTAGGTCGGGCACTGAAGATGGGCTCGACCAACGCTACTCGAATGGTCGCAGTTATTTTCGGGTTTTGTAACTTGGACACCGCACGGCACCTTGGCCAAGGCTCGTCCAGCGCATTCGTTTTCTAACAAGCCAAACAGCCCGACTTAGCTGAAAAGCACGGCGTGGCCACGCCGTGCTTCCCGCACTATCGATTCCTACTCACCGTCGATCACGCGATAGGGCTCTACGCGAAATGGCGTTAAGCCTGCAAACCCGCCCAAGCCTGATGCGCAGCTCTTCATCCCGATAAAGGCGAGGCGGCGAAACGATGCGCCAACCGGCCAAAGCAGCATCACGGGTAACAGCGCCACGCCTCGTAGCAGACGAAGGAGGTTCTTCGGCGTCCGCTGTAATGAACGTTCGCATGAAACCACGACGTCGGAGCTCGCCCTCAGATGCGTTCGTCGCAACGCGAAAGGCACGCATTAATTGCCAGCAGGCGGAGCCGAGACTGGGGAACAATTTCTGAGACCACCGCCGACTGCTCCCATACAATGCGGGCACCCCGCTGGGTCGCTCTATTGAAGAAATCTCCATCCTCGCCCCCGGTGAAGCGGAAGGACGTGTCGAATCTAAGCCCAAGCCCCGCCTCTTCGGTCAGCGTCCGGCGAAACATCACGTTGTTGGTCGAGGCAGTCAGAAGGACCTGACCGTTTTCCCGGCGCGCTAACGGCCGGCGGGGCAGCCAGTCGGGAGTTCCTGGAGGATACACGTACCGTGATGGGCCTTGAATGGCATCGACTCCATCTTGCTCAGCCCGCCCGCACAGCCGCACAAGCCAATCCGGCTCAGCCACCTCGTCATCGTCGATAAAGGCGACCCATTCGGCCCCCAACGCCCGTGATGCTTCGATCGCCGCGTTTCGGGCGAACGGGATACCAAGCTCCCTCTCGTTTACGTATTCGACTGGATAGGGGGCACTTTTTTTGACCTCGGCAACAATATCGAAGCAGCGCGGACCATCGTCGTTCTCGACGACTATCAGAGCGACCGCCCAACCTTCTGGGGGCACCTGCGCGATCAGCGAGTCGAGGCAGGCGCGAAGCATTTTCGGCCGACGGCGCGTGCAAACGCAAACCGCAACAGAAGCCCCCTCCATCCCAATAACGCCCTGGCCGTTGTCGCGATCTCTGTTGAAATAGAGGTCGACGGTAGCTCAGGTCGGTAGCGGTTTAATACGATGAGTGCTGATTGTCGATCGACGCACGCCCGGCACGCGATCAACCGAGATGCGCCCATCCATGTTCTCTCCCCCTTAGCGAGAGCCCGGCGCGATGAGTCGACTTGTGTGCTGATCGTAGTAAAGGGACCGGTTCAATGAAGGCCGAATTTTGGACTATTCGTCGCAATTCTGCCACAAGCGACCGTCGTACCTATTGGCCCGCTTGAGGGCATTTTCGGGGTCCTTGGCACAAACCTGTTGCGGCTGGCGACTTGGCTTGCGCCAACCGGAATGGAAGCCTAAGTCTCAGGCTCCAATTCGCAATCAATTGCCGCGTCATCGCGTGGGGAAGTGAATGATGCTCGACAAGGTAGGGTCGCGCGCTCCGGGACCAAAGCAGCAGCGATCGACCTCTCACATTGATGCATCCCCCTGGCAGGTTCTTCAACGCCTCGTCCGCGAGCGCTGGCGGAAGTACGCGGGGCGCTATGCATTTGCGTTGCTGTTGATGGCGATCGCTTCGGGTGCGACAGCGCTCACCGCCTGGATCATGAAGGATATTGTGAACGACATCTTCGTTCACCGCGATCAAGCGGCCATGGTTTGGCTGCCGTTCGTCGTTGCCACTATTTTTCTTGTGAAGGGGACGGCAACCTACTTTCAAGAGGTTTGGCTGAGCCGCATCGGCAACAGTTTGGTCGCGGAATATCAGAGGAAGACTTATGATCATCTCTTGCAGATGAACATGGCCTTCTTCCACAAGCACCAATCAAATGACCTGATCATGCGGATTTCGAGGGGCGCTGCGGCTGCGCGGGGGTTGCTCAACTTAGTAGCCGTGAGCGTCGGTCGGGACCTGTTCACACTCGTGGGTCTGATCGCAGTCATGGTGATCCAGGATCCGTTATTGTCCATAATTGTCCTCATCGCCGGACCGATCGCTGCCCTCCTAGTGCACCAAATGGGGCACCTCATCAAAAAGGGCGCGCAAGTTGAAGCGGCGACGCCAGCGGCAACGATCGGAATTGTCAGGGACACGTCTCAGGGTGCTCGAATTATAAAGTCATTGCGGATTGAGGGTAGGTTGCGCAGCCATATGTTTGTTGCCATCAAGACTATGGAGGATACGACAAACAAGATTGCAAAGGTGCGTGCCGGCGTAAACCCGCTGATCGAAGTGCTTGGCGGACTTTCGGTCGCCGGTGTCATTGCCTACGCCGGC
>PVMK01168618.1_pt1 | contig 35955 bp, 33 predicted proteins | sample 1853481 | NCBI WGS metagenome assembly PVMK01 (sample SAMN08533507, study PRJNA380276) | Marine sediment metagenome, whole genome shotgun sequencing project. | reverse complement strand
GTTCAGCGCCAGCGCCAGCGTTCAGTGCCAGCGCCAGCGTTCAGCGTCAGCGCCAGCGTTCAGCGTCAGCGCCAGCGTTCAGCGTCAGCGTTCAGCGCCAGCGCCAGCGCCAGCGTTCAGCGCCAGCGCCAGCGCTCAGCGTTCAGCGTCAGCGCTCAGCGTTCAGCGCCAGCGCTCAGCGTCAGCGCCAGCGCCAGCCTAAGTACTCGGGAGCACGACTGTGAATATGGTTCTCCCCGGCCTCGACTCGACCTCGATCCTTCCCCCGTGCTCCGTCACGATTCGACTCGTGATGGCGAGGCCGAGGCCCGTGCCGCCTTCCTTGTCTGTGAAGTACGGATCGAAGACAAGGTCGATGTGGTCTTTGGGGATCCCGGTTCCGTTGTCTTCGACGCGGATGCGGACCTCGTCCAGCCCTTGTTCGAGGCTTACTCGGACCGTGCCTCCCCCGTTCGGATGCGCGGCGCGTGCGGCGTCGCTAGCGTTTTGCAACAGGTTGTAGAGGACCTGGGTGATCTGCTCCGTATCGACCATGGCTCGGACGGGGTGTCCGGGGAGCTCCGCGCTCACGGCGACCTCATCTGACGTGTAGAGCGACACCGCCTGTGGAACGATCTCCCGTAGGTCGGTTTCGCGGAGCGTTGGAGCTGGGAGCCGGGCGAACCCGCTGAACTCGTCGACGATGTGCCGAAGCCGCTCGACTTCCTGAAGGATGGTCTTGGTTGATTCGTCGAACAGAGCATCAAAGTCATCGTGTGATCGGGCGTGAGCCTTGCGCAGCGTTTCGATTGAGAGTCGAATGGGCGATAGTGGGTTCTTGAGCTCGTGCGCCAGACGTTTGGCAATGTCCTGCCATGCCGCGATCCGTTCGGTCTGGCGAAGCTGGTCCTGGGCGTTTCGCAGATCGCGGGTCATGCGATTGAACGCGGTCGCCGTCGCTTGAAAGGCCCCGGTTTGGCCTTCGCGAATCGTGGTGGTGAAGTCGCCTGCGCCGACCCGCGTGGCGGCCACGGTGAGCTCGCCAACCGACGACTGCAACCAGCGACTGAGGTAGCCACCGAACAGCAGCGCGAGCCCGAGGGCGAGGAGGGCGACGCACCCCATCCACAGAAGCAAGGGTGGGGCGATATCATCGTTTCCGCCACGCCACACTACGAACACATCACCCTCGGCGTCCGACAGCTCAGCGATCGGCACATCCTCGTCCAACGGTGCGTCCACGATGAGCATCCGATCAGAATCGAGAGCAACGAGGTCGCTGTAGCGGTGTGCGCCGATGATGGTCACCGCGGCGCCGCCACGCTCGATGGCGCATGCGCGCGCGACGAACTTCTGATGGTCGTGCCCACCGAGCGCAACGATGAAGGGTTGCTCTTTGGCCGCTCTGGCTTCGTGAAGCAAAGCGGACCCATCGCGCCCGAGGGCTCGGTTTCGGTGCCCGGTGGCGATCACCTCACCCGATCTCGAATCGAGAACCCACAACGCCTGAAGTCCGGTGCTCCGCATCATCCCTCGGAACAACCGATCGTAGTCGAGCTCCGAAGGCGCGTCCTCGCTTCGGCTCGTCAAGAGCCGATCGACCACCAAGTCGTCTCGACACAACGCCGTTACCGCGATCTCACGCTGCTGTTCGAGCGTCCTGAGGTGCCGCCGCGCCAATTCCGCTTCACGCGTCGCTTCGTCTCCTCCCCAGTTCGCAATCCCGAACCACACGATAGCCGTCAACGCGACCGGGAATACCGCGACCAGGGCAAAGAGCACGACCACGCGCGTGCTCAGGGAGCTCATGGTGGAGCCACGCCGCCGAGGACTCGATCCTCACGGCGAGTCGTTTCCGCTGAGGCCTCTTCGTCGTCGAACTGCTCCATGAGAAACATGTTCGGATCTGCAACGTCAGGAGGCCGTGCGACGTCGATCGGTGTGGTTCCCGTGAGGAACACCTCGTCGACTGCGTCTTCTTGGCCGTCATACGCGAGCAACCCCGATGCTGGGTCGATAGCGGCGATCACCACACCGCTCGGCATCGCGAAATCGGTCTCTTTCGGGGTTTGATCGGCCGCCTCCATGACCTCGATCCAGATCGGGAGCGCGCTGCGCGTTCCGGTTTCGCGCTTTCCGAGAGAACGCGAATCGTCGAAGCCCACCCACACGCCCGCGACGACCGACGGAGAATAACCGACGAACCAAGCATCACGCGCCTCGTTGCTAGTGCCCGTCTTGCCCCCGACCGCTCGATCGAGGCGAAGTGCAGGTCTACCCGTGCCGGAGGTTACGACGCTCCGTAGCATGCTGGTCATGACGTACGCCTCCGCGGGTGTCATCACGTCTCTCGCGGGCTCGAGCGGTTGGAGTGGGATGTTGGTCCCGTCGGGGCTGACGATCCTGGTCACGAGTTGTGTTGGGGCCCAGCGGCCCCCGGCGGCGAAGGTCGCATACGCATTCGTCAGCTCGATCGGCTTCACCCCGCTGGCGCCAAGCGCGAGCGCCATATCTTCCTCCAGCTTGGTCGTGATCCCGTCCTGCCGCGCAAACTCGGCGACATCTCGAGCTCCGAGATCTTCGATCACGCGGATGGCTACCATGTTGATCGATCGTGCGAGGGCTTCACGAAGACGCACGGCACCCTGATAGTTCCACTGCTCGTAGTTGCGGGGCTTCCATTCGTCGTACACCGCAGGGGCGTCCACGACCAGCGAGGCTGGAGTGAAGCGCCGAGACTGGATTGCCCTCGCGTATACGATCGGCTTGAAGGCGCTTCCTGGCTGACGAATCGCTTGGGTCGCCCGGTTGAATCCGCTTCGCGCCGCGTACCCCCCCACCAACGCCAACACGTCCCTGGATCGGGGCTCGATGACCACGACAGACCCTTCGGGCCCTCGCTCGGCCCGGGCCACCGCAGGGTCTTCCTGGCTTGCGAATTGCGTAATCGAAACGGGGAGCAGGTCTCCAGGCTTGGCGAGCTTCGACGCCGACAGCCCTTCGGGGTTCAAGCGCGCGAGGTCGCGCATTGGCAAGATGGCCCGATGGCCTGCAACCTCGAGCCACAGTTGATCCTTGTCGTCGTCGGTCTTGGTCACCTTGGCGACGTAGGTGCGGCCCATGCGCAACCTCTCGGTCGGAGACGTCGCCTTCGGACCACGGCGCCGGTTCTTGGCGCGGTAGGTGCCGAGGTATCCCTGGCGCTCGTCGATCGCACGCAGCCCGCGTTGCAACGCTTTCCGCGCGCGCTTCTGCAACACGAGGTCGATCGTCGTGTGAACAGCGTAGCCACCTTCGCCGAGCGCGTCGTCCCCGGCAGCCGTGCGAAGAGCTCGTCTCGCGATCGCGAGGATCTCGGGGGCGCTGCCGGAACCCTCCGGCAGGGGAATTGTCTCGACCTTCTCCTCGCGGGCAGCTTCGATCGTCTCCTCGCTGAGGTCGGGCCAGTACACTTCGCGTTTCGAGGCCAGCTGGCTCAACACGTAGCTCTGTCTGCGCGCTGCCGCTTCGGGATTGTTCCTAGGCGACAAGCGCGTGGGCGCCTGCGGCACCCCGGCCAGGAGGGTTGCCTCGGCCAACGTGAGCTCACTCGCGTTCTTACCGAAGTAGTACTGGGCAGCTTCCTGAATGCCGTACCGCCCACGGCCAAAGTTCACATGGTTCAAGTATAGGTGCAGGATCTCGTCTTTCGAGAGCTCGTTCTCGAGGCGCCTCGCCAAGATCAGCTCACGAACCTTTCGCGAAAGCGTGCGTTCCGGGGTGAGCAGCATGAGCTTGACGACCTGCTGGGTGATCGTGCTTCCCCCCTGGGCTGCTCGCCCACTGGCGATGTCCCGGCCAACGGCCCGCAGGATCCCGGTATAGTCGAGCCCCTCATGCTCGTAGAAATCGGCGTCTTCCGCCGCGAGCACCGAAAGGACCACGTTCCGCGGGACTTCCGAAAGAGGGATGACCGTTCGGCGCTCTGTAAAGATCTCGCCGATCACCTGTCCGTGACGGTCGTAGACCCGCGTGGTCTGTGGGGGCCTGTAGTCGCGGAGCGCGCTCACTGACGGGAGACCACGGCTGAAGTACGCGTACGTCCCCATGACGCCGACCGCGCCTACGATCAGCGCCGCGCCAATCAGCTTCGGTAGTATCGACCCGGTTCGGGGGCGCCCCTTCTTGCGCTTGCGCCCCTTCGCGCGCTTTTTCTGTGGTCGCTTCGCTGCCATCGGTCCCTGCAGTCCGCGGGGCTATAGCATCCCCCGTTCCCGAACTTCCCCCTAATTCATGACACCACGAGGGCCCTAATCATTCCCGATGAATTCATCGATGACTTGGTCGGCGTTCTTCACGGAATTCATGAGGAATCTCGCCTCCAGCGCGCGTTGCCGCGCTTCACTCAAGGGCTTGCGGGTCCCAGCGGCGAGGGTTTGCATGGTGATCGCCGCGGCGACGGATACGTTCAGGCTCTCGACGAATCCTCGCATCGGGATCGAAAAGGAACCGTCAGCTAGCTCCGCCATCTCAGGCGAGACCCCTCGATGCTCGTTGCCAAATACGACTGCCACCCGCGATGATCCTCGGAGCCCCTCGGGGTCTCGGTCTACTCCCATCGCTGCGACGTAGATCGCATAGCCCGCATCTTTGAGTCGTCTCGCGCACGCTTGCGGCGTCTCGTATCGAATCACGTCGAGCCATCGGTGCGTCCCCTTCGAAACCCCCAGCGACGTCCGAAAGCCGTAGCTCCCCACGATCACGTGCACGGTTTGAACCCCGAACGCGTCGGCGCTCCGCAGCACGGCGCTCGAGTTGTGAGGATCGGAAATCGAATCGAGTACCACGACCACGTCGTCGGTCCGCTGCGCGACCACTTGCTGGATCCTCCGTCGGCGTTCTGGCGTAACCACCGAGGAAAGCGCCTCGATTACCACCTCCGCGGGATGTAAGAGCGGCGGCGGGCCTTCGATTTCGATCACGTCGGGATCGTCTGCGCGCAACGTTACGGAACCCGCACGGTCTTGTTGGGGTCTACGGTCACCCCGACGACTAGTGTTCCGCCCTTGTAGGTCTGTCCTGCGACGAAAAAAGGATCGCCAGCTGAGGCCACGACCTGCAGAAGCGGCAGATAGTCGGCCTTCTCGGGCCGGTTGATCGAGACCTTCATTTTGTAGCGGCCGTCGGGCATTACTTGGAGCAAGGCGAGCTTCAGACGACGGCCGTTCGGGAGCGACACCACGGCGTCTCTTCCCGGTACGAGCTTCACCTTGGGTTTGGACAGGATCTGCATCGAGCGGAAGGAGTTGAAGGGAGGACGACGTAACGCGGTCAGCTTCTTGAGCTCTGGATCGATCGAACCGGCTTCCTCCTTGGCGAGCACCACCAACACTTCCGCGGGGACCCCCCCTGTGGCGGTGCGATTGGATCGCACCAGGTTGGAGCCCTGGGCCGAAGCCACGGAGGACCCAAGGAGCAGATTGAACATGAGCATGTACCGAACCGCATTCATGGAATCGCAACCTCCTCATCGCTGATCCAGACCACACTCAACGGTTGCCCCGCGGCGCCCTCTACCTTGAAGACCGTGCCGGCGTATTCGCCGAAATCTACTTCGAGTACCTCTGAACCGCGTGTCACCCCTGCAATCTCGGTAGGTGATTGCTCGGCCGGCCAGGCAACCACCGCCAACAGGATCGCTGCAGCGGCGGCAAAGCCCGCAGCTATCCCACCCCACACCCGACGCTCGCGGCCGCCCGGAAGGCTGCGCAAAGCCGGCTGCTCTTCGGGTGCGTCGATCTGTTTCTCGATGCGGGCGAACAGTGCATCGGAGTCGATTGCACCGGCCCGGTCTGCGGATGCGTTCTGCATGGCATTGCGAAGCTGCGCCCAGTCGGCGACCTGAGCAGCCTGATCGGGTGACTCCTCGAGACTCCGACGCACGGCTGCCTCTTCTTCGGGCGGCAGCTCTCCGTCAAAGAACATCTGGAGCTTTTCTTCTTTTATCTTCGAGCTCTCCATGGCTAACCTTCTGAAGGATCCCCCGCAGCGAGATAAGGCGCAAGCGCCACCTGCATCTTCTTTCTGGCATGAAATAGGCGGCTCATGATGGTTCCTTTGGGTACCTCGAGGACCTCGGCCATTTCTTCATAGCTCATCCCTTCGACTTCTCGGAGCACGATGACGGCGCGATGGGGCTCCGAAAGCTCCCCGAGCGCAGCCTCGATCGCCTCTCCCAGCTCGCGGCGCAGCGCGGCCCGACCAGGGTTCGAGTTGGTGACGCTGGGCAACAGGGCGCCATCTCCGGCGACCTCGCTTTGCTCGTGAAGCGCACGCTCGTCGAAGTCGAGGTTCTTCCTCCTGCTGGTGCGTCGAACGTGGTCGATGGAGACATTCATGACGATTCGGTAGAGCCATGTGTAGAAGCTCGAGGAGCCCTGGAACTTGTGTATGTTCTTGTGAACCTTGACGAAAGCCTCCTGCACGGCATCGAGGGCATCGTCCTCGTTTTTCACGACGCCCATCGACACGGCAAACGCCCGACGATGATATTTGTCGAACAGCGCACGGAACGCTTTCGAATCGCCTGCCTGTATGCGTTTGACCAAGTCATGATCGCCCTGACCAGGGGAGCCGTCGGAGGCCCCTTTCGCCTTGGACGCGGTGGACAGTGGTTGATTCACGAAGAGATCCTCGACGTTTTCCACGGATTAGTCGGTGTCGCGACCCACTTCTCATCCGTTTACGCGCAAAACGTCGGGAGGGCCAGCTTTCGCCTCTTGGCGTGCGCACACCTACGCTTTTGCCTGGTTTCTGTGGTTGGCCGCGGCTAGGGTCCCGCGGTGCTCGACCTCGGGTCTCTGAATCCCCCTCAGCGGGAGGCTGTTGTTCACCAGGGTGGCCCGCTCGTCGTGTTCGCAGGCGCAGGAAGCGGCAAGACGAGGGTGATCACCTATCGGGTGGCGCATCTCATCTCGGCTCGCGACGTCGCTCCATGGCGAATCCTCGCCGTGACGTTCACCAACAAGGCAGCTGGCGAGATGCGGGACCGGCTTCTTGGGCTTCTCGGGGATCGGGGCGCCGCCGTCCATGTTGGAACCTTCCACGCGACCTGCGCTCGGTTCCTCCGTCGCAACGGGGAGAGCCTCGGTATTTCCAAGGATTTCACGATCTACGATGACCAGGATCAGCTTGCGCTGGTGAGGCGAGTCTTGCGGGACCTCGGTCTCGACGAAAAACGCTACCAGCCGAAGGCGATCGCCGGTCGCATCAATCGCGCCAAGCAAGAGGTTCAAGGACCTGAGAGCATCGAAACGCCCGACCCGTGGTCCGAGGTCGTACGTCGCGTGTACGAGGCCTACGAAGACAGACTCCACCAAGCCAACGCCCTCGACTTCGGAGACTTGATCTTTCGCACGGTGAGAGGCCTCGAGGCAGACGAGTCATTTCGTGAAACGCTTGCGGGGAGGTTCTCGCACGTCCTGGTCGACGAGTTTCAGGACACGAATCAGGCTCAGTTTCGGCTGGTGCGATCGCTCTCGGAGGGCCACCGGAACCTGTGTGTCGTGGGAGATGACGACCAGAGCATCTATCGCTGGCGCGGCGCCGATCGCCGCAACATTCTCGACTTTCGCACTTCGTTTTCCGATGCGACCCTGGTGAAGCTCGAGCAGAACTACCGGTCGACGCAGCGGATCCTTCGCGCCGCCAACGCTGTCATCGCTCGCAACACCGATCGGGAACCCAAGGCGCTCTGGACTGATAACGACGAGGGGGAAGCGATTCTCGTCGTTCGCACGATGGACGAGCGAGATGAGGCACGTCTCGTGCTGCGCGGAGTGCAGGAGCTCTCGGCCCAGGGGTATCGTCTCTCCGACGTCGCCGTGTTTTACCGCACGCATGCTCAATCGCGCGTGATCGAAGAAGCGCTGCGAAGCGCTAACATCGGCTATCGGATCGTGGGTGGAATGCGTTTCTACGATCGCGCGGAGGTGAAAGACTTGCTCGCCTATCTACGCGTCGCGATCAATCCCGCCGATGACATGAGCCTGCTTCGCATCATCAACACTCCGGCGCGCGGGATCGGTAAGACAACGATCACGCGGCTGCTCGACTTGGCCGCTCAACACGGCCAAAGTCTTTGGGGCGTTCTCGAGGGCGAGGGGTTAGGGACAATCGGAAATGCCGCGCAGAAGCGTTTGGCAGGGTTCCGCACGTTGATGTCGGACCTGCGGGAGGTCGCGACCTCCGACGCCCCGCTCGGTGAGATCGGCGCGGAGCTGGTAGAGCGGACGGGATACGCGGAGGTGCTCAAACACGACGACACGCCTGAAGCCGATGCTCGCTTCCAGAACGTGCAGGAGCTCGTGGCCTCGATGGACGAGTTTCAGCGGGAACATCCCGATGCTGTGCTCGCCGATTTCCTCGAGAACGTGACGCTGCACACATCTGCGGACGAACGATCCGACGGAGACCGAGTCACCTTGATGACGGTACACGCAGCCAAAGGGCTAGAGTTCCCAATCGTCATGGTGACCGGGCTCGAGGAGCAGGTGTTCCCCTTCAAGGGGATCGATCCTTGGGAAGATCCAGAAGAGCTCGAAGAGGAACGACGGCTTGCGTACGTGGCCTTTACGCGTGCCAAAGAACGCCTCGTGTTGAGCTACGCGGCGGTACGGCGGATCTTTGGTCAGCAGCGTGTTGGGATCCCGTCGAGGTTCTTGAACGAGCTTCCGGTAGAGGACACCAGCTGGATCGGTTCGCGGTCGACCTCGCCATCGTCGAGACCCGGCGAACCGCGGGCGCCCGAACGTGCGTCGACCGATAGCTACATCGACTACAGCGAGAGTTCCGTCGTCACCGACATCTCCGAGCTTCGTCGGGGCATGCAGGTCCATCACCCGAAGTTCGGCGTGGGTGAAGTGCGCGAGGTCATGCTCGGGTCACCGCCACGCGTGTCAGTTCGCTTTCCCGGTTGGGGCACGCGGAAAATCATCGCCTCATACCTGGAGCCGGCTTAGGCGACGGCTCTACGTGGTCGTGGTCGTATTCGTGGTCGTGATCGAATTCATGCAACCAGAAACCGATCACGACTACGACCACGACCACGATCACGTCTACGACGACGTCTACGAAGAGCCGGTATCCGACTTGCCGCTACTCGATTTCGACTCCGAGCTACTGCTGGGGCCGGACTTCGAGCTGCTGTCTGAGCTCGAGGTGTCGCTGCTGCTCGATGAATCGCTACTCGACTCCTTGCTGGGGCTCTTCGACCGGTTCGAAGGGCCTGAGTACAGGTCCGACTCCCAGCCGCCGCCCTTGAGAATGAAACCGCCCCCCCCGATCATTCGCCGCGCTTTCAGCTTTCCGCACTTGGGGCACTTCTTGATCGCATTTTCGGTGATGCGTTGCTCTCGCTCGAACTCGTGTCCACAGCTGTCGCAAGTGTAGTCGTAGGTCGGCATACTCGGATCAGTCGTAATCCTCGCCAAGGGGGTTGGCGAGCTTCCGAGTCCACAGGATGGCGTCTTTTCGGCCACCCCCCTTGTCGAGAATGCCTTGTGCGAGAAGACCGGTTTTGCGGTAGCCAGCCGCGACGAACGCCGTGGAGAGCTCCACGTCATCGTTCGGCGCAAAGGAAAATGCGGCCACGATGCCTCGCTCCCGCAAGTTGTCCCCGAGCGCGGTCAGGCCACTCGCGATGGCCAACATTTCGTTTTCAGTGGTGGGCAGGCGAAGTATCTCGATCAACGCATGACCAAAACAATCTTGGAATTCTGCCGAGATGAAGTTGGTCTTGCTGCGCTTGACGCTGGTCTCGTAGTAGATGCGTCCGGCGTCGCGACCGAACATGTCGAAAGAGCCGAGTGCCGGATTTTTTCGCCACGCCGCATCGCGTGCGGCAAGTGCGTCTTTTTCGTTGGCCTTGCGGACCGACGCGCCACGAATCTTCTCGGGAACGTCGTCGGCGGCCTTCTTGGCGGCGTTGATCGTTCTGTCGGTCAACTTCTCGGAACTGCCGCTCACTTCGACGGAAGCCGTCTTGTCGCCGATGACACAACCACACAGGTGTCCATCGCTCCGTTTATAGAAACCCGGGATCGTGCCTTCGCGAACGAAGCCCACGCGCGTCCAAGAAGACACCTCGTCCTTCTCGACCAGAGTGATGACTTTCTCGACGTTTTCTTGGGTTGCGACCGATTGTATGTACAGACGCTTGGCCGGAAGCGCTCCTGCCCGAAAGTCGATCACGCGAACACAGCGCGTCCGACGGTTCAACAGCAAGCAAAGATACGCGCTGTCACTTCGGAAATAGAGCTCTTCGACGGTGGGCTTCTTCTTGGTTCGTTTGGCGGCGGCAACTTTCGCCTTAGCGGGGACCATGCGTCAACACCTCGAAAACACTTTGATTTTTAGTAACGGGGCGGAATGTAGTGTGCCGATCCGACCCTGTCAAAAGGACTGGGGCAGGTCCACGTAGGGACCCGCCCCGATCCATCACACGCTAGTTGTTGAGCTCCTTGTCGATCGCAGTCTTGAAGGCCGCGAACGGCTGAGCGCCTTGGAGGAGCTTGCCGTTGATGAAGAACGACGGCGTACCGATTCGTGCGCCGGCCTTGGAGATCGCCTGCACGTCCGCATCCACAGCCGCCTTGTGCTTCTCGGAGTCGAGAGCCGCCTTGAACTTCTTCATGTCGATGCCACCGAGCTGCGCCGCGTACTTCTCGAGACTAGCTCGCGAAAGCGCCTTTTGGTTTGCGAAGAGAAGATCGTGATACTCCCAGAAGGCCTTGTTGCCCTTCTGCTCGAATACCTCGAGTGAAGCCTGGGCAGCCGGTTGTGCCTCCTTGTGGAAGGGCAGCGGGTAGTTGCGCCAGATGAGCTCGACCTTGTCGCCGTATTCGTCCATCACTTGAACAATGGTGGGGTTGACGCGACCGCAGAACGGGCACTGGAAGTCGCTGAACTCCTGGATGACCACTTTGGCCTTCGGGGAGCCCTTCGTCGGCGCGTTCTTCGGCTTCGGAATGTCGTAGACCTTGTTCGCGTCCGGCTTGGCAGCAGCGGGGGCTGTCTTCGGTGCGGTTGCGCCGTTGGCGATGGTCGCCTCGTAGACCTTGGAACGAGGCGTGCCCTTCGACACGAGCGCCTTGGCCTTCTTGAGCTCTTCGTCGATCACTGCCTCGAAGGCTGCAAGAGGCTGTGCCCCCCGGAGGTTGCGACCGTTGATGAAGAATGCCGGGGTCCCACGAGCACCGAGGCTCGAGGCCAGAGCCTGCTGCTTCTGGATCGTCGATGCATACTTGTCGCCCTCGATCGCCGCTTTGAACTTCTTCATGTCGAGGTCGAGCTCCTTGGCGTACTTCTCGAGGTTCTCTTTGGTCAGCGCTTTCTGGTTGGCGAAGAGCTTCTCATGCATGGCCCAAAAGCCCTTGTTGCCCTTCTGCGCATGAGCTTCGAGCGCAGCATTGGCCGCCGGCTTGGCGTTCTTGTGGAACGGAAGCGGATTGTTCATCCACACCACTCGGACATCCTTGCCGTACTTGTCCTTGACCTTTTCGAGCGTTGGCTCGACCCGACCACAGAACGGACACTCGAAATCGCTGATCTCGACGATCGTGACGAGCGCGTCGTCCGGACCCTGCTGAGGCTCGGTACCCTGGAGAGGGACCTTGTAGGTAGCGCTCGGGTCGGGTTGACCCGGCTTCCGTTGCGGCTTCGGCGGTGCTGCCTTGGTCAGACCATCTTTCGTGATGGTCACGTACATCTGCTCCGCGGTCACGCCTTGCTTTTGGAGTGCCTTGGCGGTCGCGAGTTCTGCATCGATGACCGTCTTGAATGCGGAGAATGGGACTGCGCCACGCACGTTGCGCCCGTTGATGAAGAAGTTGGGCGTGCCGCGTGCCCCCATGGTGGCCGCCAGCGCGGTGTCCTCCTGAATCTGCTTGGAGTGACTCTTCTCGTCCAAAGCCTTCTTGACCTTGTCCATATCGAGACCCACTTGCTGGGCGTAGTTCTCGAGATCTGCCCGGCTGAGAGCCTTCTGGTTCGCGAAGAGCAGGTCGTGCACTTCCCAGAACTTGTCGTTCCCACCCTGGGCGTACGCTTCCATGGCGAGCTGGGCCGCGGGATCTGCGTTCGGGTGGAATCCTAGGGGGAGGTTTCGCCAAACGATGCGGACGTCATCGCCGTAAGTGTCTTGGATCTCCTTCACGGACGGGAGCACGCGTGCACAAAAAGGGCACTGGTACTCGCTGAACTCGACGATGGTGACGAGCGCGTCCTTGGGACCCTTTGAAGGTTGTGCGTCAGTGACGGGTACCTTGTATCGCTCGACGTCATCGGCGATTATCACGTCCGCGGCCTCGACCTCGGCAGTCTCGGCGCCTTCGCCACCGAAGTACACGTACGCGAGGGCGAACCCAGCGACGCCAACTACGGCAGCCAATAATATGGATGAACTTTTACTCATTTCTCTATCCTTCCGCCGCCATCCGGCGACGCATGAAAAAACTCAAACGTTGGAATCAACGAACCAATTGCTGGAAGACCACCCGCAAGGGCGGCCGGCGCTAGCGAGGAGGTCGTTCGATTCTGCGCGAGTGGGCGTTTCTCGAGCCTCCGTCGACCCAGATCGCCAGTGGCGATGCCGAGCGGGGAGGCGTAGTCCATCGGAGTTGTTGGCTCCAACCCGTGGCCAGCGGAATCAGCGTCTGGAGCGAGCTGCCGTGGGTGCTGGCGGGCATGCAACGGGGATCGTCACTTCGCTCGCACCACATGGGGGGTAGCCTCGGCTCATCCCGAGCTTCGATCGTTTCGATACAGGTCTCTATCGACAACGAGCGATCGCACGAACAGTCGGCGGCCTCTGCAGAAGATGCGGGCAGCGACATGATCGTAGCGAGTACGAGAGCCGGGTAGAGGTTCCTCATGGAGGCGAATCCGCAGTCTACCGCTCGGGGCAGCTATCGCAAGGAATGCCCGAGAGGACAAAGAGTGCGAGTGGGAGTGAAACCGCGTTGCAAGATGTGCGATAATGGGAGAGGAGAGAGTACAGAGTGGTTAGCGGCTTCACCCCCGCCCGCTCATGGGGTGAACGCAGTGCCCAACCGCTCTATTCCATCGGCCGGTGCCGGTTTCGCTACCTCGCCTGGAAAACCTGGGATTTCCGAACGGAGCAGGCTGTCGAGTGGTTGGAGCCGTGGCAGTTGGGTCAAAGCACGACCGACGTAGGCCAGGCTTTGGGGGTACCACTGTAAAAAGCCTGCGTTATTGCGCTCTCGATCGATGAACACGAAGCGCCCGGCGTCCTTGAGCTTCCGATGCACCGCAACGGCCCAGAATTCATGACGAATCCGGTCGGCATCGATTCGACGCGCTGCAGCATATCGATCGATCATCGCTTGCTGTAAGTCGATATCGACTGAGACGTACGAATCGCACAGCAGGGCGACGAGGTCGTAGGTCCGTGGTCCGATGAGGGCGTCCTGGAAGTCGATAATCGTGAGATCGCCTCCCCGTCGAACCATGAGATTTCGCGACTGGTAGTCGCGGTGTACGAACCCAACGGGCATCGCTTCGATTTCCTCGACGATCGCGGAGAAGGCGTCGGACATGACCTGAGCCTGCGCAGGCTCGAGGCTTCCGAACAATTCCACGAGGCCCCATCGCCGAAAATGATCGAGCTCCCATTCGAGAAGCTGGCGATCGAATTTTCGCCGCCCGACAATCGAGCTAGGTGGTAGATCATCGCAGCGCTCGTGAATCTCGACTAGCAGATCGACTGCTTGACCGTAGGGCTCTTTCCACTGCGCTTTTGGGGTTCTGAGCAATCGCTGCTCGAAGGTCGTATCGCCGAGATCTTCGAGCAGGACCTGTCCGCGCTCGAGGTGCTCCACATAGATCTTCGGTACGGGGATCCCCCTCGAGCGGAGCAGCTCTCCGACTTCCAGGAACGGTAGCCTCTCGATGTCTGCTTCGGCGCCACCCTCGTCGCTCCCGAACGCGTCGTCGGGCAGCTGCATCACGATGACCGACGATGGGCCTTCGCGGGGTTCCTCCGTTCGGACCCGAAAATAGCTGCGGGTCGAGGCGTCTCCCCGGAGCTTTTGGACAACGACCGCCGGCAGTGGCTTCCCGTAGAGCTTCTCGAGGCCTTCGTCGAGACAGGGCGTCGTCATGATGCGCGCCGAGCCTACGTCAGTTTGGGAGACTTTGCGAAAGAGGGGTATCGTCGTCGCGGACATGAGCGAGCAGGAACCCATTGGGATTGGAACCAAGGTGGTCGGCCGCTATGAGCTGCTTTCGGAGATTGCTCGCGGCGCCATGGGTGACGTCTATCTTGCGGCGGACCATCGAGACGGTGGCCAGGTCGCTGTAAAAATGCTCCGAGCGGAATACCTCGCGGATGAGGTGATGCGCAGACGCTTCCGGCGAGAGGGGGCTGTCCTCAAGGCCCTCGACCATCCGTCGATCGTCCGCCTCCTCGACCTTGGCATCGATGAAGCGGGTCTGGTCTTCCTCGTGACCGAGTTCGTCGAAGGTCAAACCCTCGCCGAGCGGCTCACGGAAGCTCCAGTGGATCTCGAATCAGGGGGCCTCCTGCTGACCACGCTCTGCGACGCGCTGGGGGCGGCACACGATCACGGCGTTCTCCACGGCGACCTCAAACCGGCCAACGTCCTTTGGGTGCGTCCTGTGCCGCGCCTGGTCGACTTCGGAGCGTCGAAGGTCCTGGGGCTCGACCGGCTTACAGCAACAGGGGAGGTGGCTGGGCACGCCAGCATACATGGCGCCCGAGGTGCTGACCGGAAAGGCGACCGTCGACGAAAGGATCGACGTATACGGTCTCGGTGTGCTCCTCTACGAGGCTTTGAGCGCCCAGCACCCATTTCAGGACTCACACGTCGGCCGACTTCTCATGAAGATCGATGCGGGCGACCGACTCCCACTCGATGCCCTCATCGAGGTTCCCGAAGCCATCGCAAACGTCGTTCACCGAGCCATGCACCGCGATAAGGAAGCCCGATATCGGAGTGTGGCGGAGCTCAAAGCAGCCTGGCAGCAGGCGGCGAAGTCGTGACGGCGCCAGCGCCAGCGTCAACGACAGCGCCAGCGTCAACGACAGCGCCAGCGTCAGCGCCAGCGTTAGCGTCGGCGGTACGCGAGGATTGATCTTGGGGCGCCGGTGGATGGCACCTCGTAGTCCACGCGGCGGTGCAGGTGAAGATCCGGCGTCTCCCCCAGGCCCGTACCCGCCGTAAGCACCCAAACTTCACTGCCCAGCCGAGACCCGATGTACCGCCACTGCTCCGGCGAAAAAGTGGCCCGCGAGAGCGCGACGTCAAAAGGTGCACCTTTCACGACGGGGGCATCTGGATCGACGCTCTGTTCCAGGACCTGGGCGCGATCCGCCAAGTCGAGCAAACCGACGGCGGATCGGAGAAACGCGGTGCGTTTGCGTCGCGGCTCCACCAAGGTGGCGCGGCGACCAAAACTGTCGAGGAGCAAGGGAATGGTTGGCGCGCCGACACCAGCGCCGACATCAACCAACGAGCTGGCGGATTCCAACCACGCGGCTTCAATGAGCTTCAAGGCGTCGAGAAAGAGAATCTCTGCAAGCTCGGCATCGTTACGCGCTCCCGTGAGATCGGTGCGCGCGCCCCAGGCTTTCGCGGTGTCGAAATAGGCGGGCCAGCCGGAAGGAACAGAGATCTCCACGGCACCGCAGAGCTCCTCGATCACACCCACGCAAGCCCCCACGCTGTCGCCGTCGCTGACACTGTCGCTGACACTGACGCTGGCACTGACGCTGGCACTGACACTGACACTGGCACTGACGCTGGCACTGACCCCGTCAGCGGCGGCGCCCGGCGGGGATGATCTGGATCCGCCGTCGCATCCCGTCGCCGTGAGACATCGTGCTTACGCCGTCGAACTTTGCCAAGGACATGTGGATCACGCGGCGGTCGCGGGCGTTCATCGGCTGGAGGGTCACCACTTTGCCTTCGCTCATTGCGCGGTGCGCCTGGCGCTTCGCGAGGGAAATCAGTCCATCGTCGTGACGCTCCCGGTAGTCGCCCGAATCTACGACCACGTGCCGCCGCGCCTCGGGGAAACGGTTGACCATCTTGTTGATCAGGAACTGCAACGCGTCGAGCGTCGCTCCCTTTTTGCCGATCACGCGTCCGGAGTCCTCACCGGTAGCGTCGAGCTCGATCCGTTCGGCGTCCGAGCGAATCTCGACTTGGACATCGAGGTCCATGAGGTTCAGAAGCTCTTCGAGAATCTCGGCCGCCTCTTCGGCTTTGCCATCTCCCGCGTATTGTGATGGATCTTCTTGCGGTTGTTGATCCCCAAGAATCAGCGCGCCATCTCTCGGTTTACTTTTAAGCTCGTCCACGGCGAGTCCTCTTCTTTCTACGGGGCTTAGCCCGCTTCGGTGCGGCGGCCGTTTCCGTCTCGGCCGCTTGATCTTCGGGGTCGTCGCCATCGATGGCGGAGACGACAGTGAGCTGTTCTTTGTCCATCTTCCAATACATGTACCGCTGCTGCGTGATCCCGATGGCAGAGCTGGTAACCATGTACAGGCAGAGGCCCGCCGGAAGCAAGAGCATGAAGAAGGTCATCATCAATGGCATCGCGTAGAGCATGATCTTGGCTTGCATTTGGTCCATTTGGATCGGGGTCAGCTTCTGCTGGATGAACATCAACGCCCCAAGAATGACCGGCAGGACGTAGTAGGGGTCGGGAGACGACAGGTCGGTCCACCACCAGACGAACGGCGCGTGGTAGAGTTCGATGCTGGTCGAGAGGGTCTGGTAGAGGGCGAAGAAGATCGGCATCTGCAAGAGAACTGGCAAACATCCGCCGAGCGGGTTCACCTTGTTCTTGCGCCAGAGCTCCATCATTGCGGCGCCCTTTTTCTCGCGGTCGTCTTTGTAGAGCTCGTTGATCGTGTCGATTTCGGGCTTGAGCGCTCGCTGCTTCGCCATGTTCCGGAACTGCGGAATCACGAACGGCAAGAGCAGGACTCGGACGAGAATAGTGAGCAAGACGATCGCCAGACCCCAGTTCCCGACGAAGTCGTAGATCGCGCGGAGCAACCAACTCATCCCCCGGGCGATGAAGCTGAACCAACCGAGGTCGATGACGTTAGTCGCTTGATGTCCGAACTCCTTCAGGGCCTCGAAGTCCTTCGGCCCCGCGTAAACGGCGGTTCGGAACGTTGCAGTCTTGCCGGCGGGTACCTCGACGGGCGCGTACGTGAGCTCCGCTTCGAACAAGCTCCCATCGGGGTCGTTTGGCGTCCCGCCTCGGTTGGTGGTGAGAAGATCACAGCGCTCGGCGGTCTCTCCTTCGGGGGCGGCAATGATCGCGAAATACACGCTGCTCAGCGCGACGAACTCGACGCCGGCGCCATACGTGTGGGGCTGCATCGGTCGGGACTCGTCTTCACTCAAGAGCCCTTCGCGATCTTCGCGAATGGTCTCCTCACCGGCTTGGCAGATCCCGTGGCTCAATGCGGGCGACGGGCGCGCCAAGAAGCCGCCTTTTTCGTCTTCTCGGCGGACGTAATGCGCTGACGTGATGCTGAGCCCAATCTGCCTTGCGGTTGCTTCCTGGTTGTGCACCTCGGTCGTTGAACGGAGCTGGTACGGTGGCTCGGCAAGCTCCCAGATCCGATCGATTGTCACGCCATCGCCCGACCATCGGAAGTGGATCTTTCGCGTCGAGGCTTCGATGGCAGTCCATCGGGCGGTCAACGGAATCGCGACGCCGGAGAACGTTGGTTTCAGGGGCAGGTATTCTTCTTTGTCGGTGGTGACCAGCTCGTGAGGGGTGCCTTCTTCGTCGAGGTAACGGTCGCCCTTGATGCGAACGCCGACGAGTCCCGGTGTTGAGATCCGTGAATGTCACGACGAAGTGATCATCCTCGAGCCGATAGGTCTTCTCGGATTCGAGTCGGGTTCGTGCCTCGGCTGCCGAAGGCTCATTTTCGGCAGGGTCGGGTGCGCTTTCCGCTTGCTCTGCGGGTCCTTCGACCCTGGGTTCATCGGTCTGTGCCTGGTCCGGAGCGAAATATTGCACCCCCAGCATGACGCCCACGATCGCGACCGGGAGCACCAGCAACATGATCGGCGGCTTTTTGCGCTCAGCCATGGTGCGCCTCGTGATGGTGGTGTTCGACATGTGGGGGTGGGTCGAAGCCGCCTTGGTTGAGGGGATGACAGCGCACGATTCGCTTGATCCCCAACCACGAGCCCCGAATGGCACCAAAACGCTCGATGCACGTGGCGGTATAGTGGGAGCACGAAGGCTCGAATCGGCAGGAGGGGCCGATCAGACGCGACAGCGTCATTTGGTAGAGGCGAATCGTGAAGAGAAGGAAGGCCCTGATCATCGTCCAGCCCTCGGCCTCTCCGAGCCGCACGGCCGCGCGGCGGAGCTCGTTCAACAGCGAGTCGTAGCCGATCGCATCCGTGTGCCGCTTGGCGATGAACACGACGTCGTGGGAGGGCGGGAAGAGATGGCGGTTTCGCCGAAAGACCTCCCGCACCACGCGCTTGATGCGATTCCTTTGAACGGCGTTGCCCACTTTCTTCGTCACGGTGATCCCGAGTCGCGTGTTCTCTAGAGAGTTTGATTGGACGACGATGAGGAAGTGGGGTGTGTGGATGCGCCGCCCGGTGAGTTGTACTTGCCTGAATTCGTAACGCTTCTTGAGTCGATCGGCGCGCCGAAGGCCTTGGGCCCCGTTGCTCGGACCACCCCCCGCTCCGGACGCACGACGCATCTTCGCCCCGATTCGGCTACTTCTTGTAGCAGGAAACGGTTAGGTGCTTCCGACCCTTGCGGCGACGGGCGTTGATCACGCTCCGACCGCTCTTGGTCTTCATACGCGCGCGGAACCCGTGTGTCCGAAGACGGCGCTTACGATGTGGTTGATAGGTCCGCTTCACAGCAATGCTCCAGGAAAATAAGAGTGCCGGAAGAAAGCACGGGCCCGGGGGGGTGTCAAGTCGCGCCGCTCATCGGCCGAGCGCAACGGAAGCGTTTGATTTTGCTGAAGTAGTGGGCCAGACCCCGGCGTCCCGGAGACTGGTATACCGCCCGCTCCCAACGATGATGTGATCGAGGATGCGGATCTCGAGCAGAGCACCCGCCGCGACCAGGCGTTCGGTGAGCGCGAGGTCCTCGGCGCTAGGGCCGGGATCCCCGCTCGGATGATTGTGGAGAAAGATCGCGCCCGAGGCCGAATCCGAGACTAGGGCCCGAAAAACCTCCGCGGGATCGACCTGGCAACTGGTTCGACCGCCGCGCGCGATTTCCCGCTCGGTGCGTGGCCGGTTCTTGGCATCGACCGAGACGACCAAGAACCGCTCGACAGGACTGCCCATCATGGCCTTTCCGTAGCGCTCGAAGACCAATTCGCTGTGGTTGAGCGGCGCCGCAAGATCCGGAGGGGCGAGAGCGCGCGTGCCCGCTTCGAACGCGGCGGCAAGTCGCGCGGCCTTGGCGGGGCCAATGCCCGCGATCTGCGCAAGCTCCGTTGGGCTCAAACGAGAGAGTGCCCAGAGCCCACCAGTTCGGCAGAGAATGTTCGCGGCAAGCGAGGCGACGTTTTCGCCCCTGCGACCGGTGCCAAGAAGAACGGCAAGCAGCTCGACGTCAGCAAGCGCACATGCGCCAAGACGACCAAGGCGTTCGCGAGGACCATCCATGGAGGGGGGGGCGTGCAGGGGGTGTGCCAGGGAAGGGGGCAAGGGATCCGGGGGGTTAGAGCGCTTCGGTTGGCGGCCACCGCAGGCCCCGCCGCCGGCCGCCATCTTCAGCGCCAGCGCTAGGGACAGCGTCAGCGACAGTGTCAGCGACAGTGTCAGCGTTAGCGTCAGCGACAGTGTCAGCGACAATGTGATCGATCACGACCACGATCACGACCACGTTCACGACCACGTTCACGTTCATGATCCGTGATCGTGATCGCGAACGTGTGCGCGACCGCGTACGTGCTCGCCCTACTTCTTAAAGAACTTACTGAAGATACTCGGCGGCTTGCTGCCGCTGGCGGGGGGTGGGGCGCTCGAGCGGCCTCTCGATAGGCGCATTGTGGCCACGCGGACTTCGCGGACCGCTTCGAGGTTGCTCGGGTCGAGTTTGGCGACCTTCTTGAAGTGCTTCAATGCTTTGTCATGCTGACCCATGCGCTTGAGGAAGTGGGCACGCACGAAGTGGCCCTGCACGTGATCGGTGTTGAGGTGGAAGGTATTCTTGAGCAGAACCCTTATTTCGTTGGCGACTTGTTCGTCGTCGATCCCGTGCTGGAGGAGAAGAATCCACGCCTTCATGGCCGGGTAGTCGGCTTCCTTGCGGACGACTTGCATCGCGTCGTTGCAAATTCGTAGCGCTTCGTCGTACCGCCGCCGCTTCACCAGCACGTCGACCTTTTGGAAGTTGATCGCGGCGTCGACCATGACATTGAGCTTTCGCTCGGATTCCGGGGTGCCACCGCCTTGCATGACGGTCTTCTGGTAGTCCCCACGGGATTTGGCGTCGGCCAGCGTGTCGCGCGCCACCGTGAACAAGTGGAAGATCTCCTCGACCCACGGTCGCAGATCCAAAAGCTCTTTGGGCAGTCTGTCCGGATGCCACTTCTTGGCGAGCTTCATGTACTTGCCGCGCACCGCATCGGAGTCGGCCGACTCTTTGACGCCGAGCATCTCGAAGTAGTTCTGGCGGTCCATCATGCCGATCACCCGGGCGATCTCTTCCCAGCGCTTCAGGTGCTCTTCGGTCAGGCCCGTAGGAGGTTGGGGTGGCATCTCGCGCGGTGCGACGATCTCACCGGACAGGCTCCTTGCAGGCGGCAGATTGCTGATCGACGTCGGAAGGACTGAATCGCCGCTCGGTGGATGGGAGTCGCGATGGCCCGGTGGTGACGAACGGCGCGTCCTTGGATGCGTCATGCTCCCCGATGAGGCCCTTCTTGCGAAGGAAGGTGAAGACGGGCGCTCCCCGGGCGAGGAGGGCGACACGGCCTTAAGCTTCTGCCGCGAAATCGGACGATAGACTTCGAGGCTCTCCGTGATCGCGAGTAGGTAGATCATTCTTTGTGCGACTTTGGGGTCACCGAACTGTTCGATCAGGATCGCTGCCGTGGCCGGCTCGGCACGCATCAGCTCGACGAACGCCATTTCGTTGGACTGCAGCGAGAATCTCGCGAGCGGCGAGCCTTTCTTGATGCGCTGACGCTCGGTCCCAAGCTTTCGGATCACTCGAGTGATCGCGTCCTTTGGAACATCGCCTCGAAGCGAGGTGGCGATCACTTCGAGCACATCGATCGAACCGCGCATCGTCCCGTCACCCTCACCAACCAAGTCGGCTTCGTAAAAAGCGTAGGGGCCGCGCTGCCGGGGAAAGATGGTGAGCAGTCCGCGTTCCAAGCTCGCGGCCGGCTCGATGAAGCGACCGATAGCGGGGACGCCGCTACGAAAGAGGATCCGATCTTGTCCCGGTTCATCATCGTCGGGCCAAACGGCGAGTGTGCCCGAAAGCCCCTTCTTCTGAATCGACAGCAGGACGTGGCCGAACGGTGTGGCGCTCAACGCCCCCTCAGCAAGTGGCTTAGGCACAGAGGATGGCAAGGGTTGCTCCAAGGAATTACAGGGTGACACACCCGGAAGGAGAGGGACAGATCGCGGTCGATCCCGGCTGGCGAGAAGGCCGCAATTATGGCCCCGCTAGGCTCCAACTCCTGATAGTAACATCAGTCCGCGATCGTCCAACCCGTCCCCTGGGGGCCGTCCAGGAGCTCGACACCCTGGGTTGCGAGCGAATCTCGGATCCGATCGGCTTCCGCGAAGTCCTTCGATTGCCGCGCCGCGGTGCGCGCCGCGATCTGCTGGTCGATTTCGGCGGCATCGAGCCCGCGCTCGCGTGCGCGACGATCCCGAATACGGAGCAGGACCTCGTCCGAGGCCTGAGTCCCCAGACCAAGCTCGGCCTCGAGTGCGGCAAAGCCTGCCAGGGCGACCGCAACGGCCTTTTTTGGAGCCTTGCCCTTCTTCCGGGACGCCTGGTCGCAGAGCTCGTTCACCGCCTTCAAGAACTCGGCGAGCTTCGCGAGTGCCACGGGCATGTTTAGGTCATCGTTGAGCGCGTCTCTCAGCCCGGTCGAGAAACCGTGGATCTCGGGCGCCGCGGGCGTTCCGTCGTCGGCAATGCGTTTCGGTGGCAGCCCGAGGAGACGTTGCTTCGTCTTGTAGAGATAGGCTACGCGACGCTCCGCTTCTTCGAACTGGGGAAACCCGGTTACGTTCCCCGCATCGTCGAGTGTCCAGTCCAAGTTGAGGGGGGCTCGATAGTGGACGGTCATCATGAAGTACCGGATCGCCTCGGGCTCCATCCGATCGAAGAGGTCTCGGGCCGTAAAGAAGTTCCCGAGGCTCTTGCTCATCTTTTCTTTATCGATCTCGACGAAACCATTGTGCATCCAGCACCGCGAAAAAAGTTTGCCGGTCGCGGCCTCACTTTGTGCGATCTCGTTTTCGTGGTGAGGGAACACCAAGTCGAGCCCGCCTCCGTGGAGGTCGAGCGTGTCACCCAGATGCTTCATCGACATGGCGGAGCATTCGATGTGCCAGCCCGGCCTGCCTCGACCCCACGGACTATCCCAGCCCCACGCGTCTTCGGCGCTCTGCTTCCACAACGCGAAGTCCGCAGGGTGGCGCTTGCGGGCCATCTGTTGCTCGTCCAGGCGTTCACTGGCGCCAAGCCTCATCTGCGAGAGGTTGCGGTGGCTGAGCTTCCCGTACTCCGCAAAAGACTCGACGGAGAAGTATACGTCGCCATCCGACACGTAAGCGTGATCACGGTCGATCAGCCGCTGCACCAAATCAATGATGTCTTGAAGGTGCGTGCTCACCTTCGGCTCGACGTCGGGGTCGAGGTTGCCGAGGCGGTGCATGTCTTCGGCGTACGCCTCTGCGAAACGAGCGGCGAGGACGGTCGGCTCAGTCCCTGATTCCGAGGCTCGCTTGAGGATCTTGTCATCGACGTCGGTGATGTTCCGGACGTACGTGACAGTCATTCCGTTGGCGCGGAGGTGACGGACCAGGACGTCGTAAACCACGTAGCAACGCGCGTGGCCGAGGTGTGCGTAGTCATAGACGGTCGGGCCGCAGACGTAGATTCGGGCGTGACCGGGCTCTGCCGGCTCGAACGGTTCCTTCTGACTCGTCAGGGTGTTGTACAGGCGGACGTTCATGGTCGGCGAAGTCTGAGCATCTTCCGGACCAAAGGGCAAGGTCGCGTGGTTGACCCCGTCCGCCGGCCCGCTAGAAACAGAAAATGCTCACGATTCACGAACGAGGGCAGGCTGGCTACGAAAGCACGCTCCTCTCTTTGAGTCGCCGCGGTGATGAAGATCTTGCCCGCGTCGAATCCGATGTGCGCGAGATTATCGACGCGGTGCGCGAGCGAGGCGACGAGGCGGTGCTCGAATACAGCGAACGATTCGACGGTCGTCGCCCCGAAGCCCTCGTGCTCGACCGGGACGCTTGGCTCGCCGAAGCGGAGCGAGTGGATCCTGCCGTTCGCACGGCCTTGGCTGACGCCGCGGAGCGCATTCGTCGCTACCACGAACACCAACGCGAGCCAGGTTTTCGGTACGAAGAGGACGGCGTCGAGCTCGGGCAACGGGTCCGACCTGTTGCTGCGGCTGCGGTCTATGCGCCTGGCGGGAAGGCGCGATATCCCTCCACGGTTCTGATGACGGCGATTCCGGCGACTGTGGCGGGCGTGAAGCGCATCGTTCTCGTCACGCCGAATCCGACGCCAGAGATCCTCGCGGCCGCCGAGCTCGCGGGCGTGACCGAAGTGGTCGACGCAGGCGGGGCGCAGGCGATCGCTTCCGTGGCGTATGGGACGGAGTCGATCACCCGGGTCGACAAGGTCGTCGGCCCCGGCAACATCTATGTGGCATGCGCCAAGCGGCTCGTGTTCGGCGCGGTCGACATCGATTCGATAGCCGGGCCGAGCGAGATCTTGGTGGTGGCCGACGAAGGAGCTGACCCCGAGGTGGTGGCGGCTGATCTGTTGTCGCAAGCCGAACACGACGAGGCGGCATACCCGCTCCTCGTCACCCTCTCCCGCAGCCAGGCCGAAGCGGTCGACGCTGCGCTAGAACGGCAGCTCGGGTCGCTTCCGAGGAAGGCGATCGCAGAAGCGGCAATCGCCAACAACGGCTACGCCTTCGTGACAGGTGACCTCACCGAGGCGGGTCGCGTTGCGACGTCGTTGGCCGCGGAGCACGTCAGCCTGTCGGTGGAAGATCCGGACAGTCTGCTCGAGCACATCGGAGCCGCCGGCGCGGTGTTTCTCGGTTACCACACCCCCGAAGCCGCGGGAGACTATGCGGCGGGGCCGAGCCACGTGTTGCCAACGGGCGGCGCGGTGCGATTCGCATCGCCCTTGGGCGTGTATGATTTCGTGATTCGCTCGTCGCTCATTCGGTATTCGTCGGCAGCCCTCGCCGATCAGGCCGACTTGCTTGAACGGCTTGCACGGCTCGAGGGGCTCGAAGCTCATGCCCGAGCGGTCGCGATTCGAAGGGGACGCTAAGGCGTGGCTCTCGATCCCCTGGAGAAGCGTCTGGCTCACGAGATGGGGCGATGCATCGCCGACTTTCAGCTCATCGAGGGGGGCGATCGGGTGATGGTCGCAGTGAGTGGGGGCAAGGATAGCTACGCCCTTTTACATCTTCTCGAGCGTTCGCGGCGACGGGCGCCCGTTCCCTTCGAGATCATCGCGGTGCATCTCGATCAAGGGCATCCCGGGTACGACGGCACGCCGCTCGAGGCCTGGCTCCACGACCACGGTCACCAACATCGCATCGTTCGCAAAGACACATATCAGCTGGTGACCAAACGAACCCCCAAAGGGAAGACCTACTGCAGTATGTGCTCGCGCCTTCGGCGTGGAATTCTCTATGACCTTGCGGAGGAGCTCGGATGCACGAAGATTGCGCTCGGCCACCATCGGGACGACGCAATCGAGACCCTGATGCTGAACCTCATGTTCAACGGTTCGTTGAGCGCGATGCCCGCGAAGCTGATAAGCAATGACAAGCGCAACACGGTCATTCGGCCCCTGCTGTACTGTGCCGAGCGAGACATTGCGGAGTACGCAGAGCAGATGGACTTTCCGATTCTGCCCTGTAACCTTTGTGGCTCGCAGGACACCCTCTGGCGGCGACAGATCAAACAGATGCTCGACAACCTCGAGGAGCGCGCGCCCCAAATTCGCCAAAGCATGTTTGCCGCGCTCAAGAACGTACACACGTCCCACCTGTTGGGTCCGAGCTAAGTCGCATGGCTCGTCTCGCTTCGGCCTTGTTACTCGTCCTGGCCCTCACTGCGGCCACCTCCGCCTCTGGCCAAGCGGTCAACATCGAACGCTTTCGCCCGGCTCTAGACCGCTTCGGGTTTCTCGGGATCCAAGGGAGTGCCACTCCCGGCCACTTGCGCTGGAATCTCGCGCTCTGGACCTGGTATTCGAACAAGCCCCTGCGCGTGAACTTCGCCGACGGGACGTCCGAGACGGCGATCGACAATCGACTCACGTCCGACCTTTTGTTTCAGCTCGGGCTATTCGGGCGATGGTCGTTGGCCCTCGAAGTGCCGCTCGTGCTCTATCAGACAGGCGAAACTTCGATGCCGCCGATGCCGCTCAACGGTCGAACGTCGTTCACTGGCTTCGCCGTGGAGGATCCACGCATTAGCAGCAAGATCCGACTCGTCGGCAAGAAGACTGAAAAGATCCAGAACAAGCCGGACGGCCCCGGACTCGGCTTGCTCGTGACGGTGCCAGTTCCGATCGGTAGCGAGCGTTTCTACGCGAGTGAAGGTCAGTTTTCGTTCGACGTCCAGGCGCTTGGCGATTTTCATCTGATTGGAGCGGGGGCGGGTCTCATGCTCGGCTGGCGGTACCGCGTGAACGCGCGAAGCGTCGGCGTCGACACGCTGGGCCAAGAGATGCTCTACGGTTTCGCGTTGAAGCCACCGATTCCGCCGGCCAGGAATCTGCTTGGCCTCCTCGAGTTTCGCGGGTCGACTCGGTTCGGAGGACGGAGCACCAACACGCTCGAAGGCGATATCGGCATTCGTTACACGAAGAACGACGTGACGTTGACGGCCACGTTTGGCGGGGGGCTCGTACGCGGGCTCGGTCAGCCGAACTTGCGCGCGATCGTGGGCGTTTCTTGGTCTCCAAGGACCAACGACATGGACGATGACGGGATCCCAGACTCGATCGACGAGTGTCCGAGGCTCCCCGAGGACTTCGATGGTTTCGAGGATCAAGACGGCTGCATGGATCCGGCCAACGACAACGACTTCATTCCGGATGCCGACGACCTATGCCCCAACGAGGAAGCTCTCGAAGGGCGGGATGAAAACGAAGACGGATGCACGGATCCTTAGCAGCGACAGGGACAGCGTCGGTGACAGCGTCAGCGACAGTGCCAGCGTCCGTGTCAGCGCCAGCGTCAGCGTTCAGCGTTCAGCGTCAGCGTTCAGCGCCAGCGTTCGCGCCAGTGATCCTGTTCATCGTGTTGGTTTCGGCGTGCACGCCTCAGGGGGATCCTGGGATTGGCTTTGGGTATGCCGATCGCTTCGAGCGTTCTCAGCTTGGAAAGGATTGGAACAAGACGGGGGGGGACTGGGCCATCGAGGCGGGGGAGCTCCATGTGCAGGGCGCGCGCAACCATCCCCTTTGGCTCCTGCGAACCCTACCGCGCGAAGTACGGGTCGAGCTCGACGTTCGAAGTGAGACTCCGGATGGGGACATCAAGATCGAGATTTTCGGAGACGGCGCGTCCTTCGCGAAAACCGACAGCTACAAGGCCACGAGCTATGTCGTCATCTTCGGCGGGTGGAACAACACCCGAAACGTCTTGGCCCGAATGGATGAGCACGGGGCCGATCGCGTGGTGGGCGCCCCTCGAAAAGTCGAAGCTGGAAGGAGCTATCACCTTCGGATCGAGCGCGTAGGGCCGAAGCTCACGGTCTGGGTGGACGACGAGGTTCTCCTAGAAATGAGCGATCCCGACCCTCTAAGGGGCCGCGGACACGATCATTTTGGGTTCAATAACTGGCAATCGGACCTCTGGTTCGACAATTTGGAGATCACGCCACTCTGATGGTCGAGCTATGACGCCGAAAGAGTTCGAGATCTTGTTGTCCGATGCCGAGATACAGCTCTCGCGCATCAAACACCTTTACGAGCAATGGTTCCAGGGGATCGAACGCATCGAGCCCCAGATCCCCCGCAAGCAATTCGATCGCGCAATGCACGAGCTTCGCAAGACGAAGCCACGCAACACGGCACTCCGCTTTCGATTTCAGACGCTGATCCAACGATATACGACGCTTCAGACCTACTGGCGACGCATCGGGCGCCAGATTGAGGAAGGCACGTACCGTCGTGACCTGCTGCGGGCACGGAGGCGTAGAGAAGCGGCACGAGCGGAACGCGCAGAGGCGCGACACCGAAGCAGTAGTCCGCTCGAGCTCGATCCCAACGAAGACATGGACGTCGACCAGTTGATCGACGAAGCGAGTGAACGGGTGGACGAGTTGCTGAAGGCGCCGTCGGTCCCCGAGCTCGAGGCGGTCCCATCCGCGACTGGCCAGGCAGAGTCGTCTGAGGAACACCCGACGGCTACGTTCGGGAAGCCCAGGTCCCGACGGCCCGTGAGCAAACGAGACAAGTCGAGCCCCGCGATTTCGCCGAGCCGCCGCGCGCCACCACAGATCGCCGCGCGCTCCAAGGGCCCCGGGGAGGCCCGGATGCGCCAAATCTATGAAAGCTACGTCGACGCCAAACGACGCAACAACGAACGCACCGACAAGATCGACTACGAGACGGTCGCGAAGAGCCTCAAGAAAATGGTCCCGAAGCTCGATCGCAAGCACAAAGGCAAGCGGATCGACTTCAAGGTCGTCGTCAAAGACGGCAAGGTCGGCATCAAGCCGGTGGTGAAGAAGTAGGTTCCGACGCCTTTGCGAGCGGATTCGACACTGCGATGTGCTTGTCGATCGCGGCTCTTAGGGCATCCAGGGTGCTCGGATCGATCGCGCTGGTCGCGATGCCGCGGTTCTGAATCATCGCGGCCGGCGCTTCGATACGGTCGCATTTGTTGAAGACCAGGATTCGCGGAACCCGCTCGAGGCCAAGGTCGACGAGGAGTTTCTCAGTCGTTTCCACGTGTTCATCTCTGCAGGGGTCGGACGCATCGATCACGTGCAACAACAGGTCTGCGTCCTGAGTTTCATCGAACGTCGCTCGAAACGCAGCGAACAAGTCTTTCGGGAGATCACGGATGAATCCGACGGTGTCCGTGACAATCACATGGCGCCCTGAAGGAAGCATCGTGCTGCGGGACCGGGTGTCGAGTGTGGCGAACAGCTTGTCTTCTGCAACCACGTTGCTTCCCGTCAGCGAGTTGAGCAAAGTGCTCTTGCCCGCGTTCGTGTAGCCGAGGATCGCCACGGTGGGCGTGCCGCTTCGTCGCCGCCGCGACCGCCGTTGCTCCCTCTGGCGCCGGAGCTGCTTGAGCTGGGACTGAAGACGCGTGATTCGTTCGCGCGCGCGCCGACGGCCGACCTCGAGCTTCGTTTCGCCAGGGCCTCGCCCTCCGATTCCGCCGGTGAGTCGCGAGAGCGCATCGTCACGCTGGCCGAGGCGGGGGAGCAGATACCGCATCTGCGCCAGCTCGACTTGAAGCTTGCCGTCCCGGGTCTCCGCGTGTTGGGCGAAGATGTCGAGGATCAATTGCGTGCGGTCGACGACCTTGAGGTCGGTCATGCGAGCGATGTTGTTGGCCTGCGCGGGGCGAAGATCGCAATCGAAGATCAACGTCTCTGCATCGAGCTGCATAGCGCGGATGACCATGTCTTCGAGCTTCCCCCGTCCGAGCACGTATCGAGGATCGATGCGGTCCCGAACCTGCAGAACGCGATCGGCAATATCGACTCCCGCCGTCCGGGCAAGCTCCTCGAGCTCCCGCAGCGAGTCCTCGGCTTGGCCTGCGCTGCGTTTGTCACACACGTGCACCAAGATCGCGCGACCATCCTTTGCCATAACCCCCCTGGCTCTGGCGGCCTTCGCGAATTCTTGCTCGAGGGTCTCGATGATTTCCGCGGGGTTGTCACGCGCTTTTGCATAAGGGATCGGCCCAAACGTTTGAAACGGAGGCTCGTCGGAATCCTCGGGAACGGGAAAGTTGTGACCGTAGTAGAGGCAAAGGGCTCGCTCTTCGCCCGGTGCGAGACAGATCGCAACGATGAGGTCGAGGCGCAAGCGGGTGAGGTCCACGAGATCGTCGCGGCTGAGCGGTTCGTTCCGGAGATGTGTGTGGATCAGGCGGAGCCCACGGAGTCGTCCGGCGCCGGCGCGGAAGCGACCAACATCGGGCAACATCAGCTTCGACGCATCGCCCAGAATGACGTGATGCACGGTGCCTCGACGGTCGACCAGGACGCCCACCTGCCGACCCGTGGCGTGCGACACACCGACGAGCGCTCGGGTGAGCTCAGGCGTCGTCAGCCTGTCCAGGGGAACGCGCCTTCGGTAGATTCGTTGAAGCGCTTTGGTTTCCGAGGGGCTGAGATCGCTTGTGTCGCCGTATATCTGCAAATCCACGCTGGTCTAGCGCGTTTTGCTGGCCGGCTCTACCCCAACTGCTGAAGCCGTTTCCGAAGAGTGCGCACTTGGGGGTTGTCGAGGGCTTCTTCTAGGGTTGCGGCGGTCGGCAAACTCGTGACCCGTCGGCGGAGCCCGTCCGCGCGTGTTCGTGCTTCCTCGAGTTTGTGCCGAAATGCTTGGTGGCGACCCGCTTCCTGGGTCAGCGCTTCACGCAGCCTGCCCGCCGCCTCGACGTCCGAGCACACCAGCAGAAGGTCACAACCCGCTTCGATCGCGAGGACGCCTGCCTCCTCGATCGGGTAGAGCGCACTCACCGCCTTCATCTCCAAGTCGTCGGTGAACACTGCACCGTCGTACCCAATGTCGTTGCGAAGGAGCTCGCTGATCACGCGGTGCGAGAGCGTTGCCGGCAACGAATCGAGGGCGTCGAAGATCACGTGGGCCGTCATGATCGAGGGGAGACGGCCGAGCGCGGCTCGAAACGGTGGGAGCTCCACTTTGTCGAGTCGTTCGCGATCGTGTCGCAGGGTTGGCAGGGTAAGGTGGCTGTCGAGGTCGGTATCTCCGTGCCCGGGAAAGTGCTTGCCGCACGACAGCACGCCGCCGGCATGCAGGCCGTCGGCGAACGCCAACGCGTGTTCGATGACGACCTCGGGCGTGCTTCCGAAGGAGCGATCCCCGATCACTGGGTTATTGGAGTTGGTGTCGACGTCGAGCACGGGCGCGAAGTCGAGGTTGATTCCGATCGCTCGAAGCTGGCGCGCGAGCGCGGTGCCGGCTGAAGTGGTGAGTTCCGAGTCGGCTGCTTCGGCCAATTTTCGCATCGACGGTAGCTTGAGGACGGGGTCGTCAAACCGTTCGACTCGACCTCCTTCTTGGTCGATGCAAACCAAGATCGGAAGCGAAGGGTTCTGTGTTGCCGTGCACGATTGAATCAGCTCTGCGGTTTGCTGCTCGTCATCGATGTTACGCTTGAAGAGGATCAAGCCCGCTACGGAGTCGTCGGCCAGCCAGGAACGGATCTCGGGCGGCGCCTCGACGCCGGGAAAGCCGCACACCATGACGCCGCCTGCCAATTGCTCGAGCTCACTCACCCTACGCGCTCCTCCAAAATTAACCCTGACAAAAAGGGGCCTGTCCCCTAGCTAGCACCGCGCGAACGTTGCCGTAAGCGGCGGTTGTTGCTACAAGGCGGTAACTAACTTCTTTTGGCCTTCCTGGCCCCTTGGTATTCGATGACACGAGTTTTAGATCCTGGCTTCGGTCAGAGAGACGACGACGCGAGAGGCGCTCTCGACGAGGAGCCCCCCGAACCTCTCGTCTACGCGCACGCGATTCCACGCCGACTTCTCGACCCGGACGCGGCTAAAGTCATTCGCCGTCTCAATCGGCACGGCCACACCGCGTATCTCGTCGGTGGTGGCGTGCGAGACTTGATGCTTGGGCGTAAGCCCAAAGACTTCGACCTCGCGACCAGCGCGCGCCCATACGAGGTACGAGACCTTTTTCGCAACTGCCGCGTGATCGGCAGGCGGTTCCGGCTGGCTCACGTTCTATTCTCCGGCGGCAAGGTGATCGAGGTGGCTACCTTCCGTCGCGACCCTTCGCAGCACTACGAGATCATCAAGCCGAAGATCGCCAAGAAGATCCCGCTGTGCGCAGGGCACGATCCCGTTCGTTTGATTCCGGAGCGAAACGCCGCCATCGATGGTGAGGATGAGGACCTGCTGATCACCAACGACAACGTGTTCGGAGAGCCCCACGAAGACTCGATTCGCCGCGACTTCACGATCAACGGGCTCTTCTACGACCTCGAGCGCGGGGAAGTGATCGACTTTGTGGGCGGCGTCGCCGACTTGGAGGAACATCTCCTGCGCACCATCGGCGACCCAAACGTGCGGTTCCGAGAGGATCCCGTGCGGATCCTTCGCGCGATCAAGTTCAGCGCACGCCTCGACATGGGGCTCGACCCCGCTGTCTACGACGCCATGGTCAGGCATCGCGGTGACTTGCGGCGCGCTGCCGCCCCGCGTGTGCTCGAAGAGATCCTACGCTTCCTCCGCGGTGGCGCCGCGCATCGTTCGGTGTTCCTTGCGTGGGATGTGGGCGTCCTGAGCGAGGTGTTGCCCGAGATCGCATCGTTCCTCGATGACGATCCCGAAGGCGCGGCCCTTACTTTTGGCCGCTTGAAGGCCGTGGACGCGTTGGCTGCTGAGGATCGGCTTCCCAACGATGCCGTACTCCTCGCTGCCCTTCTACAGGGGTCGATCGACGAGGCGCTCGACGGTGCTACCGACGTTCCTGTCGCCTACGAGGAGTTCATTCGAGAATTCTCCCTGCGTCTTTCCCTTCCGCGCAGGCTCAAAGATCGCATTCGGCTTCTCACCATGGCGCAACGCCGTCTTCACGCTGGACGCCTTCAGTCGATCGCACGACGCGAATACTTTGCCGACGCTGCGACTCTGTTTGCCCTCGATCGAATGGCCCGAGGAGAAGATCTACCGGAATGGGCCAACGACCCAAGTGAGGCGCTCTACGACACTGAGCCGTCCAGCCGCCGTCGTCGTCGTCGCCGACGCAACCGAAGCTAGGATGTCTTCGTAGTCGTCCTGCTCTCCGTGATCGTGGTCGTGCGTCGTGATCGTGCGTCGTGGTCGTGATCGTGATCGATACGACTACGAAGACGACCACGACGCACGACCACGATCACGACTACGGAGAGGGGACGACTGCGCACGCACCGCTACTCCGCGCGGTCGACGATCAGCTCGAACGAACGCTGATTTGCATCCGGCTCGTCCGCGTCCGGCAATCGACTCGACAGATTGGTGACCACGAAGAGCAGCTGGCGCGCTCGGCTGTCGAGCTCAATCGGAACGTAGGCATTTGGGGTGGGGCCCGTGTGTGGAGCGGCGATACGACGAAGCTCGGTTCCGTTCTCGTCGAGCTGGACGGCGACAAACGACCACCGGACACCGTATTCTCCCCTCATCCAGGCGCGAAGGCGCTCGCTCGATGTCCAAGTAGAGCCTTCCAGAACCACGTATGCGCTTCCAAAGGGCTGGAGCGCGGTAGCGGCGCTTGCCCGCGTGGGGAGCCGCTCGAGGCGCCGCATGGGGGGGACCTGGGCGTCGCTGTCGATCGCAGCGATGAGCGAGTTTTCGGTTTCCCCACGGCCCACGAACCAGCGAAGTACGGCGAGCTCCTCGATGTTGTCTAGGAGTCGGTCGCCGCTTCGTTCGACGGAGGCCTCGATGGCTGCCCAGAGGTCTGGCTCCGCACGGAGGCCATCGCCTTCCCAAGTTCGCTGACTCGAAAGCTCCCAGGCGTCGCGGACGAACTGCGATGCGCGACCGTCGTGCCTCGCCGAGAGATAAGCGAGTAAGAGCGCACCGCCCGCCCCCTCCGCGGCTCCGTCTCTCACCCAGGATCGATAGGGATTCGCCTGTTGTTCCCAGACCGCGTCCTCGCAACCGAAGTGGCCGGTCAGCACCCAGGTCAGCCATGCAGCCGTCGCCCGTCGCCACGTTCTCGCTTCGGCCGGGTCCATGCTGAGGAGAAGCGCTTCCGCATATGCCGCGGTCACACAAGCATCGATCGCACGGTCGGGCGTCTCGGGATCCATCACGGCGAACGCCGATGCGCGATCGAGATACGTCCACCATGCCATTCCATCGGAATGGGCGGCAGTCGGGAGGCTCGTCGGGGTGAGATACAGATCGAGCCCCGGGCCGCCACCGAGATCCGCGTCGGGAAGAGGAGAGGGCCAACCCATCACGTCGAGCTGGGATCGGGCGTACTCGAGTGCTTTCATGACTCGATCGATCGTTGCGGGTGTGGTTCCAGGTGCCGCATGAACCGCCAGCAGAGCCGTCGTCGAGCGGATCGTGATTGATGCATCGGCCGGCCGCGGCATATCCACAGGTGCGGGGGTCCTCGGCCCCGTCCAGACCGGAGCCATCATCGCGACGACCGCCTGGGCAATGTCGTCGGTTCCCAGCAGATCGCTCTCCGCCTGCGCGTTTGTAGCGCATAAAGCGGTCGCCAGGGCGATGCCGACGACGTTGCATTTCACCCGTGCCATTTGACACGATCCAGCTAAACCTTCTACATCCAGGAGGGGAGGTTACGTATGCACGACGGCCGTTTCGATCCAGGCGGCTTTTACGAGTTCAATCTCGGTGGGGGAACCGTCCGTACTCGTACGGGTGAGCGCGTCATCATGCTCAGCGAGGCGGTGCTTTCCTCGTTGGTGGCGGCGGCGGCTCGCGATGGGGACCTGACACCGCTTCGTAGGTTGGGCGAGTTGCTGGGGGAACACGTCTTGGGTGGCCTTGATAGGCCGGCTTCCGTTCTTACCCCGGAGGCCATCTTGGGCCATGTGTCGGCCGTCACGGCGCTCTTTGGTTGGGGGCGTCTGACGTTCGAGCGCTGGGGTCCAGCACTCGTCATCGCCCTTCGAGACAAGCCCGAGCTCGACGAGGACGACCTCGGGGCCGCGGCACTATTGGGTGGTATGTTCTCCGAAATTTCGCAGCGGCAAGTCTCCTGCGTGCCCACCGGCGATTCGAAGTTCGTCATGGTCGACTTCGAGGTTGCCGAGACTGTCTGGGGCTGGTTCAAAGACGGCGCGGACTTGCCGGCTATCATGGGCATGTTGCAGCCGAAGAGGGCGTCATGAGCGATCGCGAAGACCGACTGAAGTCACTCCTGAACAAAGTACGCGCGAAGCGTCCCGACGAGCGGGCAACCCACGCTGCCGATGTGCTCGAACGCATCCGCGCCGCTTCAGGTGCCGTGCCCGCCGTGCAAACGGCCCCGGCGACGCCTCCGCCGGCCACGTCGGCGCTCGAACCGCCTACGTCGCCCACGATCGACAGCCCGACGCGCTATTCGTCGCACCCGCCGCGGGTGGAGCGGCCACTGTCCGTCTCCCCGCGTGCTAGGCCCTCGTCGGGCGCTCCCCAAAAACCAAGTCAATCGCCTTCACTTCGGCCGGATTCCGTTCGGGCCCAAAGCGCTGTGCCCACGGGGCAGCCGATCGTGTACGCGACTGACGAACCCGAGTTTCCGAGGCCCAAGACCTTTGGCGACCTCCTCGAGCTCACCTTGTCGCTTCGGCCGCGGTAAATGCTTCTCGTCGTCGACGTCGGCAACACCAACACGGTGCTCGGCCTGTACGACGGGGAACGCCTGGTTCACGATTTTCGCATTGAAACATCCCAAGGCCGGACGAGTGACGAGTACCACGTGCTCCTGCTCAACCTGTTGCAACTGGCCGGGGTCGAGCGCTCCGATGTGCGCGCGAGCATCCTCGCGTCCGTCGTGCCGCCTCTCAACGACACCGTCATCGACGCCGTGGACCGTGCCTTCGATCACGAGATCATGCTCGTCGGCCCTGGCATCAAGACGGGGATGCCGGTGCTTGCCGAGAACCCACGCGAGGTCGGCGCTGACCGCATCGTCAACTCCGTCGCCGCGTACGAACGCGTACAAGGAGCGGCGATCGTCGTGGATTTCGGAACCGCCACGACTTTCGACTGCATTTCGGACAAGGGTGAGTACTTGGGGGGCGCGATCGCTCCCGGCATGGAGATCAGCGCAAACGCCCTCTTCGCCAGCGCCGCCAAGCTGCCGAGAAGTGAAATCGCACGCCCCCCCCGCGCAATCGGTCGCAACACTGTTCACTCGATGCAGTCGGGGATCGTCTACGGCTACGTGGGTCTGGTAGATGGCCTCGTCCGGCGCCTCGCAGCGGAAATTGGCACCGAAGTCACCGTGATCGCGACCGGCGGCCTAGCAACCCTCATCGAGCCAGACAGCGAAACCATCGACGAAGTGGACGAGTTCCTGACGCTAGAGGGGCTGCGACTGATCTATCTGCGCAACGCGTAGATCTCGACAGGGCCGGGGTCTTGGGGCGCGCCGCGAACGATGGGGGCTTCACCGGCCATGACCGGTACCGGGGCAGCCGAGATTTGGAGCCGGTTAGAATCGTCTTTTACGCCGGGGCTACCGCTGGCTCCGCCCCCATAGTCCGCGGCGCGCCCCAAGATCCCTAGGTCTCGAATCCATGCGGGGAGGGATGCCTCGGGTCTCCAGGCTTGAATCTCGTCCACTGTGGACGAGATTCAAGGGTGTCAGCGCCAGCGCCAGCGCCAGCGCCAGTGTCAGCGCCAGCGCCAGTGTCAGCGCCAGCGTCAGTGTCGGTGTGAAGTGGATCTCGACAGTGCCGGGGTCTTGGGGCGCGCCGCGAACTACGAGGGCTTCACCGGCCATGACCGGTACCGG
>PVMK01123967.1_pt1 | contig 35968 bp, 34 predicted proteins | sample 1853481 | NCBI WGS metagenome assembly PVMK01 (sample SAMN08533507, study PRJNA380276) | Marine sediment metagenome, whole genome shotgun sequencing project. | reverse complement strand
GGCCAAAAGATTTCCCTGGCCGCCGACACCGATAACGACTATTTTTTTAGGTTCCATAAAAGCCTCCCCGTATCATTCTTTTAATGGCAAAATTGCATTTTCAGGACAGATTTGCGCGCATACCGTGCACCCGGTGCAAAGATGTTTATTGATTCCCACTTTTTCATCTTCCATATACATGGCCGGGCAGGCCAGTTTGTTTAAGCAAATCCTGTGGTTCTGGCATTTTTCATGATTGATATAAAAGGGCCTTGAACGTTTCAGCTGGTTCGTGGCCCTGGCAAACAAGGGACACATCTCCTCAGAAATGATGACCGATATTCCGTCATATTGAGCAGACGCTTCAATTTTTTCTATGGCACTTTTAACCCTGAAAGGCCTGATCAGATGCACATCCTCAACGCCACATCCTCTGACCACCTGCTCGATGGAAACGCGTGTCCGCGGGACCCCCAGGGGTTCAGTGTCTACACCGGGGTTGATTTGGTATCCTGTCATCGCCGTCGTACCGTTGTCCAGGATGACCAAAGTGAATTTGTGATTGTTGTGGACGCCATTGATAAGGCCGGTGATGCCGGAATGAAAAAAAGTGGAATCACCGATGAAACCGACCACCTTTTGATCGGTGGATTGGGAAAAGCCGCAGGAAGAAGTCACTGAAGATCCCATGCAAATAATGAAATCGGCCATGTTAAAAGGCGGCATAACCCCTAAAGTGTAACACCCGATATCGGTGGGATAGACCGTATCCGGTCCATAGACCTCTTTGACGGCATAATAAGTGGCTCGGTGGGGGCAGCCCGCACACAGATTGGGGGGGCGTCCGGGCAGAGACGGTACATCAGAGAGTTCCGGAATTTCAGGCAGGCTGTAATCCACACCGAAATACCCGGCAATAGCCTGTCGAACCATACCCGGGTTATATTCCAGAAGGCGGGATAAAGAACCCACCCCTTTGCCGTTTATGGCGATAGTGATACCGTTTCTGTGGGCCATTGCCTGCAGCTCCTTTTCGTTCAGCGGCTCAAGCTCTTCAACGACGAGTACTTTTTCCACCTGGTTCATAAACTCCAGACATAGCTTCTCGGGCAACGGCCAGGAGAATCCGAGCTTTAAAATACTTACCTTATCTGAAATGCCCAGATCCGATACGCCATCCATCACATAATTGAAGCTCACGCCATTGGCGACAATTCCCCATTTCCCCTTGCCGATGATTTCGTTGTACGCCCAGGATTCCGCGATTTCCTGTGCCTGTTGATATTTTTCCAAAAGGTGCTGATGAAGCACCCGGGAGTGGGCCGGCATGGTGACCCACTGAGCGGGGTTCTTTTTAAATCGGCCCTTTGTTTTGACCGGCTTTAATTTCCCCAGTTCGACTTTGCCCCGGATATGATTCAAGCGCGTGGTGGTTCGTAAAAGGACAGGTAGTTTGAGCTTTTCGGATAGGTCGAAGGCCATGGTAGCGACATCTTTCAATTCTTGCGCATTTGTGGGTTCCAGTAAAGGAATACCGGCCAGACGGGCATACTGTCGGTTGTCCTGTTCATTTTGACTCGAAAAAAGATAAGGATCATCAGCGTTAACGATGACCATACCCCCCTCTACGCCCACATATGCCAGGGTCATCAGTGGGTCGGCCGCCACATTGAGTCCGACCTGTTTCATGGTCACCATCGTTCTGAGACCACTGGCAGCTGCGGCTGAACCCACTTCCATTGCTACTTTCTCATTGGTTGAGTATTCGAAATAGAGGTCAGTCTCCCGACTGATGTCAAAGAATTGGGCTGGAATTTCCGACGAGGGTGTTCCCGGGTAGCAGGTGGCAAACGCCATTCCGGCCTCAAGGGCTCCCGCGGGCAATGGCTTCGTTGCCCAGAAGGAACATGGCTTTACCCGGCGAATCGGTTAATAGCTTGTGCATGATTACCTCCAATGGTTTTAAATTCAAAATTTTCTGGATTTAATTGACTGTCAGAAACTTGGGTCGAAAAATTTATTTATTCGGTAGATAGAGGTCTTGGTTTTGCATAAAATTTTTGTAAATTTTATAATGTTCAGTTTCTTCGTAAGTAACCCGTTTGATGGGCATTTGGTCAAAACTGTAGATTTCTGCACCCGGACACGCCAATAAAATCGGAGAATGGGTGGCAATAATAAATTGGGAATGACCAGCCTTACCCATATCATTTAATATGGTCAACAACTCCAGTTGGCTTTTTGGAGACAGCGCTGTCTCGGGTTCGTCTAAAAAGTAGAGGCCCCTGATTCTATACCGAGCCCCTGAAAAGCGACATCAGCGATTGACCGTGGGACTGGGTGATTAAAGATGCTCCTCCAAAATATTTGAATATATCTGGATTTACGGCGGCCCCTTCATCCAGGTATTTGGCAAAATCCTTGAACGTCTCAGAGGAGAAAAATGATCCCGGCACACTCCCGTCCGTCCATTCTACTGCCATAAAGAGGTATAGGACTTTTTCATAGGGATTCGGCTCATAACGAGTGCCGCCAAGACCTTGCCAAATTGGGATCCCGCACTTTTTACATATGGCAGTGAGTAGCGTAGATTTCCCTGTTCCATTTTCGCCTACGAAAAAAGTTACCGGTGTACTAAACTCGATCTTTTTAGTTTTATGAAAAATTGCTTGATTAAATGGGTAATGGTCTTTGGTTGGATATTGGTCAGGAAAAAGAATGATACGCTTCAGATGCATTCGAAACTCTCCCAATTCTAAAATAGACAGCCTTCATTCGCTGAACCCAAATGCCGGGTTAAAAACCCATCCATTGAGTCTTCATGATATCCCTTGAGGGTCGAAGCAATATATGGATGTAATAGTTTCCGGTCAAGGAAAAAATTAATATGCAAAGCAATCAAAATAATCCACCTCCGATTCCATCAGCAAAAATAGGGTTGGCGCATTTATCAATTCCAGGATCAAACCAGACAGTCCCGCAGATATAGCCGACATTCCCATCACCGAGAGACCGCTATCGATGGCGTGCCGGTGTCGAAGCCACCATCTCAGAATTGGATCGGCGAACCGGAGTCAAACGGCTTCGGGTGCGAGGCTTTAAAGCAGTACGCTTCAGTGCAACCTTAAAAGCCATTGGAATAAACCTTTTCAGAGCTGCAGCTGTCCGCAGGGCGGCAAACCATGACAATGCAGACCATAATAAGGCTAAATCCACGCTAAATCATGCTATTTTCTTTGTCAAAGAACATTTTGAGAGGATTATTAATCCTCTTAAAAATTATTTTGCTTTAAATCCAAATAATATCGACCAGATGCTTAGAATTAGTATTTGATTGAGCTCTGACTTTTTACGAATTCATCAAGGATAAACGAAAACAAATAAGCTGAAGAGCAGGCTGTAAAGAGATGAATGTTTCCGAATTAATGCAACCTAAAAAGGCGCCCGGGATCAGCAGAACCAGAATAAAGCGGAACGCATCAGATATGAGCATTATTTTTCTGCGATCGTTTTGATCAGCAGTAACCCCGGCGGCCATTGCAAGAAGAACAGCGGGCAAATACGAGGCCATGGCGACCATACCGGTAACTGAGGTGGATCCGGAAAGCTCCAGGACGATCCACAGCAATCCGATCTGATAGATAGAATCACCGCTCTGAGAGGCCATCTGTCCCAACCAGAGCAAGGTCAAATTCCGATTTTGAAATATTTTTTGCAAAAATATCATTATTAATCATTTGGCAGAGGGTAATTGGATTTATTAAAGGAATAGAGAATCAAGTAGCCGCAAATTTAATTAAATTTTGAATTTTTTTTTGATGATCATTGAATTGAAGCTTTATCAAATAATGATTCCCTATCCAGTGAAAATACATAAAATCCATTGAATTATATGAAAATATGTTTCCGCAGCGATGTGGCTAATTCGCTGCGGAACCTGCATTGATAGTGGACTTTTTTCTTGACAGGGATTAATTATTGAATTAAAAGTGAAATTAAATTTAACCATTTACGAAAGAAAATTACTATGGAAAATGACAAAGGGAACAAGACCCTTATAGAGGATGCATACCGTAAAATCAAGCAGATGATCTTTCAACAAAAGGTCATTCCGGGACAGAGACTGGTTTACAGCGATTTGTGCAAGCTTTTTAACATGTCCAGAACTCCGATTATTAATGCCCTTACTCGACTCGAACAGGAGGGGTTTCTTGTTTCCGAGGCCTTCCGCGGTTTCCAGGTAAAACCCCTCGATCTTCAGGAGCTCTGGGATCTTTTTGGGGTGCGAGAAGCACTTGAGTCGTATGCCGTTGAAAAAGCCATCGAAAGAGCTGAGCCTACTGACATAGAAATGCTGGAGGAAAAACTTCGAAATCATAAAGACTACATGCCGGATCGATACACTCCCAAAAAATTCATGGTGGATGCTGAATTTCATGTTCAAATTGCGGCAATGACTAAGAATAAAGTCCTGGAGAAAATGCTGATGACAAATTTGGAACACGTCAATCTTCGCTTCCGTCTGGACAATTGCGATTCTAAAAGGATGCCGGTGGCGGTTGAAGAGCATCACGAGTTGGTTGAAAGAATGAAGAAAAAGGATGTGTTAAAGAGCGTTGAAATTATCCGAATGCATGTACGCAGTGGACGGGATACATGTCTCAATTGTCTGTCCATGGAAGAAGAGACAATTGGTCTTTTATGAATTATTTCCTTTTGGCAAGTTATCACGTAGGTGAATAACGGTGGATCAGGGACAGATAAATAAGGAAATGAAAGCATGGGAAGAAACTGCGCTTAAGCGTGTATTGGACAAAACCGCTGAACGTGAGGCCGTATTTACCACCGAAAGCGGAATTCCGGTTAAACGCCTTTACACGCCATTGGATCTGCCGGACGCAGATTATAATCGCGACCTGGGTTACCCCGGAGAATATCCCTATACCCGCGGGGTTTATCCCACGATGTACCGCGGACGCCTCTGGACCATGCGAAACTATGCCGGGTTTGGCACTGCGGAGGATACCAATAAACGCTTTTGCTATCTTTTGGAACATGGAATGTTGGGATTGTCTGTTGCTTTCGATCTGCCCACCCAGATTGGTTATGATTCAGACCATCCCATGTCAGAAGGCGCTGTGGGTCGCGTTGGCGTGGCTGTGGACACCCTGGCGGATATGGAGATCATTTTCAAAGATATCCCGTTAGACCGGGTTTCGACTTCCATGACCATCAATTCGCCAGCCACCGTTTTATTGGCCATGTACATCGCCGTCGGGGAGAAGCAGGGTGTCCCCAAAGAAAAGTTAATGGGCACCACCCAGAATGATATTTTGAAAGAATTTATTGCCAGAGGAACCTATATCTTCCCGCCTGAGCCAAGCTTGAAGCTGGCCATGGATGTCATTGAATATTGTTACAAACATGTTCCCAAGTGGAATACACTCAGTATCACCGGATATCATTTCCGAGAAGCCGGTGCAGATGCCATCCAGGAGCTTGCCTTCACATTGGCAGATGCCATCCTCTATATAGAAAAAGCGCTGGAACGGGGACTGGATGTAGATGATTTTGCTCCCCGATTGTCTTACAGCCTGTCATGCCACCGAGATCTATTCGAAGAAGTGGCAAAATACCGTGCTGCCAGACGAATGTTTGCAAATATTGTAAGAGAACGTTTTCAGGCCAAAAACCCCAAGAGCTACCTGTTCAGGACATACAGCGGGTCGTGCGGATCAACCTTGATGCCCCAACAACCGCAGAATAATATTGTTCGCATCGCCATGCATGCCCTGATGGGTGTTTTGGGCGGCCATCAAGCGATCCATACGGCCTGCTGGGATGAGGGTTATGCCATTCCGACCGAAGACTCAGCACGGCTGGCGTTAAGGACCCAACAGATTCTGGCCTACGAGAGCGGTCTTTGTAACACGATTGATCCCCTGGCCGGTTCCTATTACGTGGAAGCCTTAACCAATGAAATTGAAAAACGGACCTCGGAATATTTAAAGAAAATCGATGAAATGGGGGGCATGCTTAAAGCCATTGAAAATGGTTTTGTTTTCAGAGAGATTCAAGAATCCAGTGTTGAATTTCAGCGGATGGTGGACAGCGGAGAGAAAGTAATCGTGGGACTGAACAAGTTCGTCATGCCTGAAGAAGAAGATGTTGAGCAACAGGATATATTTGAATACGATCAACGGATTGAGAAAATTCAGCAAGAGAAACTGGCGCAAGTGAAAGCCAAAAGGGACACGAAGCAGGTGAATCAGGTTTTGCGGGAGTTAGGCAATGCCATCGATCAAGACGGAAATCTGATGCCGTATATCATCGAGGCTGTCCAATGCTACGCTAGCCTTGGCGAAATATGCGGAGTCATGCGGGAAAAATGGGGAGAGTACAGCCCACCCATTTATATCTAAAAAACATAATCCAGAACCGAGAAATAAGCCATGCAAAAACATAAGACGCGTGTTTTGATTGCGAAAGTTGGGCTCGACAGTCATGATCGCGGCGCTAAAATCGTCGCCCGAACCTTGCGGGATGCGGGTTTGGAGGTCATCTACACCGGAATTCGGCAAAGCGTGGACCAGGTTATCCGCGCTGCCGTACAGGAAGATGTGGATCTGCTGGGCCTTAGCTTTTTAGCCGGTGATCATCTGGTCCTGGTTCCAAAGGTAATTCAGGGGCTAAAAGAAATAGGCCGAGAGGATATCTCGATATTGGTGGGCGGCGTCATCTTGAAGCGTCACGTGCAAGAGTTGATTGAAATGGGTGTAAAGAAAGTATTTTTACCCGGGACCCCGCAGGCGGAAATCGTCAGCTATATCCAGGAAAAAATTTCACCGCCTTCATAGAAAATTCGAAACCCAAAACGGTATAGCCAAGTCTGCGGATGTTTGCTTTCAAAAATCAATGAATTGGCTATATGTCAGCGACATTTTTCCAGTTTACGTCGGATATGGTTTTCACGCATCGCCGAAACTTTAAAGACCGGTTCGCCTGATTTTAAAATGAGCAAATCAATCCTGCCGGTCATGTATCTTAGATAATTTTACGCGCTTTTAATTGGTTCAATTCTTCATTCGAATATCCCAGCATTCCCCCGTAAATCTCTGTATTGTGCTCTCCAAAACGAGGCGGAAATGAGAGCTGACGGTTGCGTTTTTCAAGAAAAACCGTCAAATAAGGAGCCGGCGGCATCGTGATTTTTGTACCTGTGACGGGATCTTTTGCCGATAGCAGCCGGTGCTGGACGAATGGATCGGCAAGGACATCTGGGATCGTGTTGATTTTGCTGATGGGCACAGTGATGGAATTGAATAATTCGATCAGCATCGCCGAGGAATGATCCTGGGTAATCTGATTGATCTCTGAATTGAGTTGCGTGACAGCTTTTATTCTGTCCTCATTGGTCTCATATTTCGGTATGTCCAGTGATTTAAAGATTTCTTGGGAAACCATCGACTTCCACTGTCGGTCGTTACCCACTGCAAGGTAAATATAACCGTCAGTGGTTTTATAAACGGAAAGCGGGGCAAAAAATTCATGGGTGTTCCCCCTGCGGGTGATCGTTCGCCCAAGGCTTGTAAAGGTAATGGGAATCGTCGCCCATGATACAGATGATTCGTACATGGACATGTTGATGCAGGAGCCTTCACCGGTGACCGCACGCTGGTAAAGGGCTTTCATGACCAGGCCATAACAATGTTCACTGGTTCCCATGTCCGGAAGTGGAATCCCGACCACATAGGGCTCACCGTCTTTTTCACCGGTCAGGTCCATCAGTCCCGATCGCGCCTGCAAAATGGGATCATAAGCTGGTTCGTTGCTGTCCGGACCGAAGCCTGTAACGCCCAGCCAAATGATATCCGGTTTGATAGCCTTGATCGTCTCATAATCAACCCCTAATTTTTTATAGTTACGCGGAAGCTGATTGGTAGAAAAGATGTCAACCTTTAATTCCTGAACTAAGGACCGAAATATTTTTTGACCATCCGGTTCCGCCAGGTTAAGGGTCACGGCCTTCTTTTCGGCGTTGATGCAAAGATAATAGGTGTTCATGCGTTCTTCGCCTAAAAGGTTCCAACCGACGAGACGGTTGGGGTCCCCATACACGGGGTGCTCCAGCCGTATCACATTGATCCCGTCATGGGCCAATCGGTAGGTCAAATAAGGCAGAACAGTGGCCTGTTCCAGGGACAGCACGGTCAGCTTTTTAAACGATTCCATGACGCACCTCCAAATTGTTTAGTTTTTGTATTCCTTGACATTTTTTGCGGTCAGATATAGTTCAACAAACAATGATAAAGAAGATAACGCATATTGGCCTGGCCGTGGACAACCTGGAGGAAGCCCGGACCTTTTTCCAGAATAATTTCGGACTTGCCGTATCCGATCAAGAAAGTTTTGGAGAGCTTCTTTTTTCTTTCATTTCCATGGGCGAAACAGATCTGGAACTTCTTCAATCGACAACCCCCGAAGGCCAAATAGCCAAATTTATCCAGAAACGGGGGCAGGGGATTCATCATATCTCATTTGAAGTCGATGATATTCAAGCCGAATTGGATCGTTTTAAAGCTAAGGGACTTAAACTCATTAATGAGAAACCTTACCTAAATGCCCACCAGGATCTAGTTGCGTTTATTCACCCCAAGAGCACCTTTGGGGTTTTAATCGAGTTGATCCAGCCGAAAGCGAAATAAATTTCGGAAATGCCGGGCGCAGCCAACTTGAAGGCGGTTCGAATCATAATCGGCCACCTTGGCTTCAATCTCCAGTCAGTTCTCCATATCCTAAAGGGGTCAATATCTTGGATTCTTCGAGACCGGTGATTTCATAAATAATCGGCAACCATTTCTGGATTTCGGGATCGTTAAAGAGTTTTTCCCGGATTTGTTGAAACTCGTTAAAATCCTTAAAGGCGTAAAGATCCGTAACTTCATCATAAGTTCCGACACTCGTTTTCCAGGCGCCCACCAGCCGCTGACCGTGTTTTTTCATCGCCGGGAGCAAATGTTCTTCAAAAATTTTGCACCACTCTTGCATCTTGCCGCGCTGAACTTTTACGGTTACGTGCAAAAATATCATCGTTGTCCTCCTTTGACTTGAATCATGGCGTGTAAGATTAATGCAGGTGTCGTCTTCTCATGAAATCCGATACCCATTAAGATTTAGGCCAATCCGATGTCTTTGCGAATGCCTTGCGAGTCTACCTTTTTTGCAGTTTTTCCTGCAAAGTTGATATCAACTCATCCGTATCCATCACTTTACCGAAGAAGGCGGCCCAGTTTCTCATAGTATAAATCTGATCTTCTTCAGTAAATGTGGCAGTGGCGTCATCGATCATGATGATTTTATACCCCAGATCCCATGCGCTTCGGGCTGTGCTTCCCACGCAGACATCCGTGGCCGTTCCCACGACAACAACTGTGTCGATGCCGGCCATTCGCATTCGATGATCCAGAGAAGTACCTGAAAACGCACTGCGGGTTGCTTTGGGCACCACCAATTCGTCCCGCTGGGGCTTGAGTTCTTCAAGGACTTTAAATTCAAAGTCTTCGGTGGTGAACGCCGGGACTTCTTTCAGGCGTGCCTGTCTGAGGGGATGCAGGTCAGCTCCATCCAGGAGGGATGCGCCAAAAGCGCCAAAAAAGATCCGCATCTTTTGTTCTCTGAAAAAGGCAAGGAGCGCAGCGCAATTGGGTATAACAATTTTTAATCGATCCGAATAATATTGGGCCGCTTCCGGGTCAGAGGCAATGTAATTTTTCAACACACCATAGTCCGGATGGGCGACGTAATACTGCATATCAATCACCAACAGAGCCATGTTAGCGGGCTCTATTGGGAATTCACCCACCGCCTGAGGGATTCTGTCAAGCCCCTTTTGCCAAGCTTTTTTGACACTTTCTCCCATATTATATCCTCCTTCCGAATGTGATGTTTTGACTTAAATAGTTTATGCACTAAATGATTAAATTCATCTCGAGTTGGGGCGGCGTAAGCTCCTCACAGCCGGAATCGGTTACCAACAAGGTGCTGCAACAGGTGACCAAGGCCGGCTCGATTTCTACAATTTGAAGAATAAACGGGGTCCACGGTTCAATGATGTGCCTGCCGGTCATGCCCATATCCACCGGGCCAAATGATAGGCCCATATTGGCTCCGACTCTTCGCCAGTAATTCTTCCCCCTTTGCTGAGCGATAAATTTTATTGGCAGCTTTATACGTCTCGCCTGAAATCGCACCCGGTTTGAGTGCTTCTTTGGCGGCCAGGTACATGTCGGCCACAAGTTTATATTCATCAAGAATAACTGAATTCGGTTTTTTACCGAGAAAAACAGTCCCCTGAGCACCAGCCATATATTGGCATTCGGTGCCCCACACTTCAACAGTGGCGACATCCTCAGCATTTAACCGGCGATTGACGGCAGTGTCGTGCATGTAGCCACCTTTGGGGCCTGCCCAGATCCACATCTTGGGCACTTCAACATCGGACTGGCCCGCCTGATACATTGCGTGTTGAATCTCCGCGATCACTTCGTAAGGATAAAGGTCCGCTCGAATCAACTCCAGCCCTTTTCGAAATCCAATATTGGTTATCTCAGCCGCCCTTCGATAATAGGCGACTTCCTGTTCAGATAGTGCGATCCGAATATTCTCAACGAGCCAGCTGGCATTCTTTAAATCTGCTTTGGGCAGCGCTTTTTTCATCAGATCCAGCTGCAATACCGTCATAAATGCCTCCTCGACGCCGATGGTACCGGACGATGCGCCACATTCCTCAACGAGATCTGCCAGCATCGCGTAAGGGTCTTCATGATCCTTATAGTATCGTGGGTTTGGAGCCAGCTGGGTTTCTGCGGCTGAACTTTCGATAATCCGTGTCATAAAGCGCATCTCGCCTTTTTGGGGGATTACTAGTGGTAAAAGGGGAAGAGTCCAGTTCATTACGGCTGCCCGATAACCCGACAGCCAGTAGATATTCTGTGCCCGGGTGAGAATGAGCGCATCTAATCCTTCCGCTGACATCTTCTCTCTAGTTTTTTTTAGTCTTTTCGCATATTCATCGATCGAAAATGGCAGGAAATTCATGGAGGTGCCCTCCTTGCCTTTGGTGTCGAAAGGTCAAAAAGTCTTGCCGTCAGTTATCGCACTGACCATTTTTCGTCAATTTAAAATTAATTATTGAATTAATTTTATTATTAAACTAAATAGATTTGCCCGTCAAGATAAAAATTAATGTGCAAAAATTTTATTACTTTACTGAAATTATTAGCATAATTTTAAATTATTTTATAGTCTTACTTTCATTTGCTGCTGCCCGTTGCTTATGTCTGTGTTTGCTTATTTTTTCTTGACAACAATATATAATTGAATTAAAAATAAAATTAACTTTTTGGGCTGGATTGTTTTCATTGCTCCAATTTGATTAAAGAGTCGAGGGTTTTTTCATAGCCCCGATTAGATATACATCTCGACAGATCGGTTTCAAGCAAGAGGGATGATATGCATTTTAGAGAAGTCTTATTGCGGGAGGCCAGACGCAATCCTCAGGTCGAAGTTTTCATTTACGGCGACCGTCGGATGACGTTTTCCCAGTTAAAAGAAAGGGCATGCAAGTTAGCCAATGTCCTTTCCGCACTGGGAATCAAACATGGCGACCGGGTAGGCATCTTATTGTTTAATTGCTTTGAATATCCCGAGATCCTCTGGGCAAACTTTATGTTGGGATCAGTGGCGGTGCCGCTCAACTTCCGCCTAATCTCCGATGAAATAGTTTACGCCCATGATTTGGCCAAGCTAGATATTTTGATTTTTGGAGCTGAATTCGACGATCGAATCAACCCGATCCGTGATCGACTTAAAGGTATTAAAGATTTTATTTGTTTGGGTAAAGAGACATTGCAGGGCGTCCACGATTATTCAAAGTTATTTGAAAAGGCTCGGTCTGACCTGCCGTCCTTTTCCGGCAGTGATCAGGATCCAGCTGTCGTTTTGTTTACTTCCGGAACCGCAGCTTTTCCGAAAGCCGTTGTCCTCACCCATCACAACTTAAGCACAGCAGGTTTGATCTGGGCAGCAGACATGGATATTCAGCAAAACGACAACTGTTTAGTCGTTACACCCTTTTATCATATCGGAGCGGTCGCTTACCACCTCGCGCACAGCATGCGAGGAGCCAGCACCACCTGTTTTCCAAAGCCATCATGGGATCCGGAGCTTTTCCTGAAAGTCGTCGAAAAAGAAAAAAATACCTTTCTTTATATCACCCCCGGCATGTACCGTGAGATTTTCGCAGTGCCCAACTTTTCAAAATACGACTTGAGCTCCTGGAAAACCTGCATTACCGGCTCCACTTCAGTTCCCAAGGCGACGATCGAAGAGATGGTCGAATACCTGCCGCAGGGAAAAATCTATAATGCTTACGGCCTTACCGAAGCGACCGGCCCGACCGTATCAGCTGCAAAAGGCGAAATGGCCATCACGAAGGCGCCCTCGGTTGGGTTGCCGTTCTTGAATACGGACATTCGGATAATGAACGAGGCGGGACAGGAGTGCGCGTTTGGAGAAACTGGAGAGATCGCTGTCAAAGGGGATCAAGTGATGCCTTGTTATCTAAACGATCCGGAGACCACTCGTACTACTTTGAAAGACGGTTGGTTGTATACGGGCGATTTAGGTCAAATGGATGATGATGGCTATTTGTATGTAGTGGATCGCAAAAAAGACATCATCATCAGTGGCGGTGAAAATATTTCATCCCTAGAAGTAGAAGCCGTGCTCTATACGCACCCTAAAATTATGGAAGCCGCGGTAATCGGCATAGAGGATTCAAAATTTGAAGAAGCAGTTTGCGCAATTATTGTGCCCCGGGAAGGTGAAACCCCCACAGAAGAAGAGGTGGTGCAACATTGCAAGCAAAAACTGGCCAGCCATAAAAAACCCCGCAAAGTTATTTTTGTTGATGCTTTGCCGCGGAATCCATCCGGAAAAATATTAAAACGGAACCTCAGAGATCAATACCGCAAGATCAAAAAATAATGAGCCCAACTGATTGGCACTGAATCCAGATAAACGAAACAAAATGTCAGGAGTGTTTCTATGAAAAAATTTGATTACTACATACCGGAAAGTTTAAAAGAAGCCTATGAATTGTACGAAAAATTTAAAGGTCGCGCCCGCTATATTGCGGGCGGAACAGATCTGCTGGTGCGGATCAACGCTGAATCGCGCTGTGAACAACCCCAGCTTGTTTTCGCACCCGATGCCTTAATTTCACTCCGGAGAATAAAATCGTTGCAGGGAATCACCCAAAATGGTGGCCTGTCCCTGGGCGCCACGACAACCCTTAGAGAAATCGAGCGAGATGCCGCTATTGCCCAGAATTACCCCGCTCTGACTGAAGCCATATCCGTTTTAGCCCACCCTCAGATCAGAAACGTGGCCACAGTGGGCGGCAATATCTGCAATGCATCTCCTTGCGCGGATAGCGTGCCGCCTCTGATGGTCATGGATGCTGTTTTGGTGCTGGAAGGGCCTGGGGGGAAACGCGAAGTTCCGCTGTCAGAATTTTTTGCCGGTCCCGGTTTAATCCGGATCGAATCCGGGGAAATTTTAACCCAAATCAAGGTCTCTAAATTGGCCCCCAATACGCGGCTGAAATTTTTAGAAACCGGGCGCCTGGCCCAAGATATTGCTGTGGTCAATGCGGCAGCGCTGTTGGTAATGGAAAATAAAAAATGCGTCAAATGCCGGTTGGCTGTTGGCTCCGTGGCGCCTGTGCCCTTGAGATTGACGGAGGCTGAAAGTATGATCGACGGAAATGAATTGACGCCGGATCTGTTGAACGCAGTCGCAAAAATAGTTGAACAGGAAGTCAACCCCATCAGCGATGTTCGCTCAACGGAGGAATACCGAAGAACAGTGTCCGGTGTGCTCGTAAAGCGCGCCATTCAAGAAGCCGTATCTTCGGAATAAAAAAAATGGACCGTTACGTTCTGGATTTCAACGTGACGCAATTTGGCTTCGAATTCGATTGGATCGAAATTATGCATATTTTTTAATGGAGGAGCAAGAATGAAAAAGATTATCCATTTCACTCTCAATGGAGATGAAGTCTCGGCCGAAGTGGACTCTCACAAAATGCTGTTGCAGGTCCTCAGGGAAGACTTTCAGGTGACTGGCCCAAAAGAAGGTTGCGGTGTGGGCGAGTGCGGTGCCTGTACAGTGCTTATCGATGGGATAAGCGTGAATTCTTGCCTTTATCCGGTCTTTGAAGCTGTTGGTAAATCCATAACAACTGTAGAGGGACTTCTGGGAAAAAACCATAGCCTCCACCCTATTCAGGAATCTTTTGTTGAAAATGGAGGCGTTCAGTGCGGTTTCTGTACACCGGGGATGATTATGTCTGCCAAAGCATTATTAGACGAAGTTTCGGAGCCCAGCGATGAAGATATCAGACGTGCCATTTCAGGAAATCTTTGCCGCTGCACAGGCTATGTTCAAATTATTGATTCAATTAGAAAAGCAACTAAAAAAGTAAAAGCAAACGAATGAAAAACCGAAAAATATGGTAGGAAAAATTATTGAGCCGATTTGATAATGGAAAATCAACTGGCGACAACCATCTGCGAGTAGAGACGGGGGATCAAATGAGTGAATTTAATTTTTTGGGTAAGAATATTCCTAGAGCTGATGCAGCTGATAAGGTAGCCGGTAAAGCCCTCTATATCCACGACATGGTAAGACCCGGCATGCTCTTTGGTAAAATTAAATACAGCGAATACGCCCATGCACGGATTAAGCACATCGACACCTCCAAAGCAGAAAAACTGCCCGGCGTACGGGCGGTAATAACAGGTTACAATACGCCCGAAATACGCATCGGGTTTATTCGGGATAATTTTGCCTTAAAAAAGGACAAAGTGCGGCAGTTTCGAGATGAGGTAGCGGCGGTGGCTGCCACCTCTCCCGACATTGCGGAAGAAGCGGTCGACTTGATCAAGGTTGAATATGAGGAACTTCCAGGCGTTTTTAAACCGGAAGATGCATTAAAAGAAGACGCACCCCTCATTCACGAATTCGACGCTAGGGGCAAAGCCCGAACAAACAACTTGGTGCCGGTTCCATGGAAGTTTGTCGGCGGTGACGTGGAAAAGGCCAAACAGGAATCTGCCTATATTGTCGAAGACGATTTTCAGACCCAATTAATCCAACAAAGCTGCATGGGAACCGCTGGATGCATTGCTGAATTCGACCTACAAAATAATCTGATTATTCATTCCAAAACCCAGATTCCTTTTTTGGCCCAAAATGATTTTAACCGTGCCTTGGTGGCTATGGGAATTAAAGGGAAAAATACGCGTGTTATCCTTCCCACCATCGGCGGTTCATTCGGAACGGGACTTGATACCCATGGGTATGAATATATCTGTATTCTGCTGGCCTATAAAACCGGAAAGCCGGTTAAGATCGTGCTCAATCGCGAAGAGGAATTTTCCAACCTGTCTCCCCGCCAATCCTCTAAAACACACATTATACAGGGTTGTGATAAAGAGGGCAAGTTGACGTTTCGGGAAGTGAAAATGATTTTAGATAACGGGGCTTATACTTCCTGGGGTGCGACGACCCCCAGTGTCATGATCCTGCCGATTTCAACCATGTACCGGGTCCCCAATTACTTTTATGAGACCCAAATCGTATATACCAATAATACCTATTGCCAAGCGATGCGCGGATACGGAAACCCTCAAGCCAGCTGGGCCATCGAAAGCAACTTGGATCAGCTGGCAGAAGCCGCTGGTATTGATGCGTTTGAATTCAGGATGCGTAACCGCAATATTCCAAACGAAGAATCATTGCATGGCTTTAAAATCACTTCCTGCGGCCTGGAAGAATGCATGCAGAAGGTGGCCGAGCGGCTCGAATGGAATAAAAAGCGCGGAAAACAAAAGAACAAATACAGAGGCGTTGGAATAGCCTCGTTATTTCATACCGGTGGTGGATGCCGGATCTATCGATCAGATGGCACGGGGATCATTCTCAAACTGGATGATTTCGGCCATGTTTCCGTGGTCACTGGTGGTGTAGAGATCGGACAGGGATTTAATCAAACTTTAGCGATTGCCACTGCCGAAGCCCTAGGGGTTACGCCTGATAAAGTTACCGTTGTTTCTGGAGACACGGCGACCTGTCCCTGGGATGTGGGAACGCACGCTAGCCGTGGGGCCTTCACTTCCTGCAATGCAACCATTGACGCGGCCCAAAAGGCCCGCGAAAAAATATTTGAACTCGCTGTGGAGCATTTTATGTCGCGGCTGAAATCCAACCTTGGAAAACGCAAGAAACAGAATCCTGAATTTAAAATTCCCGACTTCGATTTCGGTCGGCGCTGCCAGCTTGATGATTTTGACATGAGGGGAAACCAAATTTTCTTAAAATCAGAGCCTGATAATCCACTGCTGCGGATTTACCTGGACGAGCTTTTAAGAACAGCTCATTTCATAAATCAAGGCACGATGATCGTGACAGAGGCTTTTTATGATCCTAAGAATGAAATGCTGGATCCCAAAACCGGTCGCGGAAATCTCTCGGCAACTTATATTTTTGGAACTCAGGGGGCGGAGGTGGAAGTGGACATTGAAACCGGGAAGGTAAAGATCCTGCAATTTGTTGCTGCCCATGACGTTGGGAAGGTACTTAACAAACAAGGTATCGAAGGCCAAATTTACGGGGCAATTGCCATCGGCCTTGGGTATGCTCTTTCCGAAGAAATCAAGACGGATAAAGGACGTTGTCTGAATCCCAATTTCACTGATTATAAAATATTTACAGCCCGGGATCTTGACTTTCCGATCCACATATATTGCATCGAAACCAACGATGACGAAGGGCCATTCGGGGCCAAGGGCGTGGGCGAGCCCGGTTTGGTCCCAACCGCGCCCGCTATCGGCAATGCCATCTACGATGCCATCGGTGTTCGGATTAAAGATTTACCGATCACGCCGGAAAAGATTTTAGCCGCCTTAAAAAAACAAAAAAAAATCTAGCAGTGCAGGTGAAATAACAGGATTTTAACTCTCCCGGCAGGAGGAAAGCTCGAATTGAGACTCCCATCGCTTATATTGTATGTTTTAGCGATTTTTGTATTTTGCTTTCCCCTGCTGTTTCCTGAATCGTATTGGATTACGGTATTCATTTATGTAGGAATATACGGATTAATTGTGGTGGGTTATGATCTTCTGCTGGGCTATTGTGGTCAAATTTCTTTAGGGCATAATGCCCTTTTTGCTATCGGATCTTATTCAACAGCGATCATGACGACCTGGTTCGGTTGGCCACCGCTGGCGGCTGTCGGCAGCGGTATTCTAATCACATGTCTCATCGCCTTTATAGTCGGTATCCCGACTTTAAAATTACGTGGTTACTATTTGGCGATCGCCACCCTTGGATTTGCCTTCATCGTTGAATCACTCATTCGTATCGAATATTTGGGGGGGTCTTCGGGCATTACAGATATCCCGCCCTTTAACATCTCGGGCTACACCTTTGATTCTGATCGAAGCTACTACTACCTTGTGTGGAGCATTGTTTTTTTGTCGGTCATTGTGTGTCTCAGAATTGGTGAATCCGCCTTGGGAAGAAGCATGAAGGCGGTGCACACGGACGAGGACGCAGCCGGCTGTATGGGAATCAATGTAGCCAAAACGAAGATTCAAGTTTTTGTGTTCAGTGCCGCGTTAGCTTCGATAGCAGGGAGTCTCTACGCCCACTATGGAACCATCATCGCTCCCGGCAGTTTCAATATCATGCTCTCTGTAAAACTTCTTCTGATGCTTTTTCTAGGAGGCGCCGGCACTATTTTCGGCGGTCTTATAGGTGCTTTTATCCTTTTTGCGCTTCCTGAATTCTTAGGACACCTGGAGAGATTTGAGCTGGCCTTGGAAGGACTTGTATTCATGCTTATTCTCATTTTTTTGCCCGGTGGCATAGTTGAGGGTTTAAACCGCATATTGAACTTAAGGTAAGTCATTAAAGGATTTAGTTTCAAAGAGCCATATCTTCAGATTTTATTAATCAAAGACATTCGTGTCATTGGATATGGAAAACACTAATTCGCACATTTTGATTGGCAATTCGATCTCGAAAAATTTTGGAGGTCTTCAGGCCCTGCTGGACGTCAACTTTGAGGTTGAAGACGGAGTGATATTTGCGATTATCGGGCCCAACGGCGCCGGTAAAACAACCTTGTTTAATCTCATCTCCGGTTTTGATAGAGACTATTCCGGAGAATTCATTTTTAAAAACGAGGTCATCAGTCAATATCCGCCGCACGATATCACGCTGCGAGGCATTGCCAGAACCTTTCAGAATGTACGGCTTTTTAAGAATCTGACGGTTCTTGAAAATGTGGCAGTGGGTTGTCATGGTTGGATTTCACCGCATTATGTTCGGACCATATTTGGTTTTAGATCCACAGTGCGCCAGGAGAGAATCATTAAAGATTATGCCATGCAGATGTTGCGATTCGTTGGATTGGCAGAAAAAGAAAACGAAGAAGCCGAATCCCTTCCGTTTGGTGAGCAAAAGCTTTTAGAAATTGCACGCTCCCTGGCGGCCAAACCTAAACTTTTACTTCTGGATGAACCGGGAGCAGGACTTAACGATCGCGAGATGGATGATTTAAAGGAGATTATTTTTAAGAATAAAGAAAACAATATCACCCAGATCATAGTGGAGCATAATATGAAATTCGTCATGAATATTTCCGATGAGATTATGGTGCTGAATTTTGGAACGATAGTCGCCAATGGAACCCCTGAAGTAATCGTTAGCAATGAAAAGGTAATCGAGGTTTATTTGGGTAAGGAAGAAAATCTTGTTTGAATTAAATAATGTAACGACCGGTTACGGCAAATTTCGCGTGCTCAAGGGCATATCTATAAAGGTGAACCCGGGAGAAATCGTCTGCGTGGTGGGAGCCAATGGCGCCGGCAAAACCACAATGATGCGAGCAATTTCAGGCGTTATCTCCATCTGGCAGGGAACCAAAACCTTTTTTGGCAAGGATATAACTCGGCTGAGTGCGGTCAAGTTGACAAAGGAACACATCGTACAAGTGCCGGAGGGGCGTTTAATTATCAAGGAGCTTTCCGTCGAAGACAATCTTCGGTTGGGCGCATATGCGCATTATTTTAGCTTGGACAAATCCGAACTCAAGCAAGATATGGATCGAGTCTACGAACTTTTTCCCATCTTAGGCAACCGGTTTCGACAGAAGGCTGGCACCTTGTCAGGCGGCGAGCAGCAGATGTTGGCTATTGGAAGAGGACTCATGGGGAGGCCAAAACTACTGCTGTTGGATGAGCCGTCTTTAGGCCTTGCTCCACTAATTACTTCAACCATTTTTAAGGTCATCAAAGACTTAAACGAAGGCGGGTTGCCTATTCTGCTGGTTGAGCAAAACGTTCGGGCAGCGATGCAGATTTCAAATAGGGGATATGTACTGGAAACAGGATCGGTTGTTATGGAAGGTGAATCTTCAGAGCTACTGGTCGATAAAAATGTGATAAAGGCTTACTTGGGGGCATGATCCTTACAAATATAAATGCAATTGAGTAATCGATGCGGCAGCTGCATGAGTAAAGCGAACTAAGACGAAACAAAGCCTACTGGGAGAGAAAAATGGCGGATCAAAATTTTGATGTAGTTGTTATTGGAGGGGGTGCAAAAGCACTTACAGCCTCCTTATACCTTCAGGCTTATGGAGGAATGAAGGTCGGCATATTTGAAAGACTGCATGAGTTAGGCGGCTCATATTGCTCGCTGGAAAGGCTCTCACCTGGTTTCATAGGCGACACCCATGCCAGCACCATGACGGACTGGTATTTTCTTCCCCTCCTTTATGATTTCGCCAAATTTGAGGAATACGGAGCTAAATTTTTTGGGTATAAGGTCGGTTTGGCTTCCATTTGGAAAGATGATCCCCAGGACTCTCTTGTCATATACTCCTATATCGACGACCCGAGTGGCGAAAAGACAGCCAAAGAGATCGCCCGGTACTCCGAAAGGGATGCGGAGACTTTCATCAAATTTGATGATCTCCATTTCAGAGAGGGTCGCAGAGAAGCATTATTGGAATTGATATTTAATCTAGTTCCGCCCCCTGATCAGACGGATGCATTCACCAAATGGCATGTGGAATATATGCAACGACCAGATGCCCTATTTGATCCGCAAATTTTGTCAATGTCAATGATTGACGCAGGACGGGCCCTCTTTGAAAGTGTTGAATACAGAGCAACTATGACTGGGGTTGCAAATAGAACCGATAACAACACAATTAAGCCCATGGGGGGAGGGAATTGGTTTATCGCTCAGACCCGCCGTGAGACGATTCGAACTATCGGAGGAACCCATAACATTGCCCACGCACTCATAAGGCTTATTGTGGAGTATGGCGGCAAATTTTTCTCTAAATGTGAGGTTGACAAAATCATTATTGAAAACGGGCAAGCCAAAGGTATTCGACTAGTTGATGGTAGTGAAATTGGTGCAAGAATCGTTGTAAGCGGTTTGGATCCTTGGCAGCTTGCCTTTAGACTCATTGGCAAAGAGCACCTGTCACGGAAAGTCCGCATGAAAATTGACGCCTTAGACCGCTCGGAGAACATGGTCAACTGGTATACGTTTGCCCTCGAAGAAGCGCCCCACTATTTGGCTGCTGCCCGCAATCCGGATATCGATGTTGCCCAGTGGGTTGTCCCCTCTCTCAGGGATGATACCCAGATGGCCAAGGAATCGTGTTTAAGGTATGCCGGCATAGAGCCGAAAAACCCTCAACTTCGAGCATGCGTTACGACATCAGATATAGATCCAACTCGACAACCTGAGAGCAAAGCCACGCTTCTGTGCGAGACCCTGACAACAGAGAAAGCCTCTCGTAGCGAAAAAGAATGGTTAAACTACAAAATGGATATGGCCAGATATATGATAGACGAAATCCATTCTGTCGCACCGAACATTACGTGGGATAGCGTGATCGGCGTGGATACTACCGGGCCTTACGATATAGCAGCCAGGCATCTCAACATGGCTACCGGTAACCAGCTTGTTGTTGACCCGAGCCCAGCCACAAAGGGTAGATTTGCGCCAATCATGGAATGGGCACGCCACAGAATACCTGAAGTAAAAAATCTTTATGCCACGGGCGTCGCCTGGCCTCAACTCCATAATGCATACTGCGGTCAGGGTTATACATGCTACAAGGCAATAGCTGAAGATCATGGACTAAGAAAACCTTGGGAAGAAAAAAATCGGACATGGTAACGGTAGTTTGTAAGGTATAACAATAAATAATTTTTTAGGGAGGAATGGAAATGTATGTCGTGCGTCCGCATAAGTTAATTCATCCGGAATGGGCATCCCTTCAAGAAAAGGGGGACACCAAATACGATGTGGTGATTATTGGGAGCGGACCGAATGGATTGTGTGCAGCTGCCTATCTCACCAAAGCGGGATTGAAGGTTCTGGTGCTAGAGAAAAGATGTGAGGCTGGAGGGGGTTTGGCTACTGAAGAAGTAACCATAGCGCCGTTTATGCATAATACCCATTCTATATATCACATGATGGTTGATTATGCCCCGATCTATAAAGACTTTGATTTTAAGACGGAATATAATGTGAGATATGTTCAGCCTGAACTCCAATTTGCTTTGCCCCTTTCCGATGGCAGGGCTATATGCATTTATACCGATGTAGAAAGGACATGTGAATCCATCGCTCAATTTTCCCAAAAAGATGCCAAAACTTACAGAGAGGTTCATAATAAGTTTAAGGAATATTTCGATCGTTTCCTCGCCCCTGCCACCTATGTTGATCCCATGCCTGCTCCTCTTCAAGCTGCGAAATTAGATGCCCATGTTTTTGGAAGAGAATTGAGCGAGTATTCAGCTAAGAGCCCTAAAACGATCGTTGAGGAGCTATATGAAAATGACCAGGTACGTACTCTGATGCTATACCTAGCTGCTCATTGGGGCTTGGATCCAAATGTGGAAGGGGTCGGCTATTTAGCGGTGCTGTTTCTTAGCATGATTACAAATTATAGACTGTGTGTGGGTGGGTCTCACATGCTTGCGCAGACTATTCAAAAGATAATAGTTGCGAACGGGGGAGCTATTCGCACCAGTCAAATAATCAAACGAATAGTGGTAGAAGATGGAATAGCAAAAGGAATAGAGCTAAATGATGGTACGCGGATAGAGGCCACCAAAGCGATAATTAGCACTATTGATCCCATACAGACTTTTATTAAATATGTTGGGAAAGAACATCTTGATGAAGATTTTGTTGAACAGATTGAGAATTTTCAATGGGAGCATTGGAGTTTAATAACCGTTCATTTTGTTATGGAAACCTTACCCTCATTTATAAATCCTGACATTAATAATGCCTTTGTCTATGCTCCCGTGGGTATTGAAACAGAAGAGGAGTTATTGGGTTTGTGGGGTGGGCTCGCTAATGGTGAACTGTGGACCAAAGGGTTTAATTGTTGCTTCCCCAGTATCCACGATCCCAGCCAGTCATATGACAACAAGCATGTCGGCCTTATTTCCCAAATGGCCCCCTATGATCTTAAGGAAGGAACCGAGAAATATTATAAATTGACATTTAAAGAAGAAATCGCCGAAAGATGTATCGAGACCCTCCGAAAATACGCACCCAACGTGACAAAAGATAATATTCTCTGGGCTACAACCCATACCCCTCTTGATATCGAAAACAAATTTCCGGATATGGTAAAGGGCTCCATAAAACAAGGCGGTTATGAACCCTTACAGATGGGTTTTCTCAGGCCTAATGAAAATTGCTCCAACCATAGAACACCAATAAAAAATTTATACTTAGGCGGAGCTAGCACGCATTCTGGTGGGCTGGTTACCTTTGGCCCAGGCTATGGAGTGACAAATGCTGTGGCCGATGATTATGGTATTGAAAAATGGTGGCCTGAACTTGAGAGTGTCGTAAAGGCGCGGAATGAGGAGTTATTATAATGCTCACGAGATCAACAGGTTTGGGCAACACTGAATTGGCAGGCGACATTAAAACTTTGGATGTCAAAGCTGACTATATGATTATTGGGTGTAAGACAACGTCACCAGTTAAATGGCATGTAAGGGTTGCCCTAAGTTTTCCTGATTTAGCAACCGTACTATGGTTGCTACTTACGACTAGACGGGGGTGGGGTTTTATCCTCAAACAGTCGCTAAAAAGTTTGATGCGCTCGTTTCAGAGAGGCAAATCATTGATGCGACCAGATGACTTTTGATGTCGTTCAACTCATTGTGTGGGAGATAGCTCTCTATTATCTAAAAAAGGGAGAATACCATGCGGCTCAAAGATAAGGTTTGTATTATTACTGGAGCAGGGCAAGCCATTGGAAAGTATTTTGCACATCGGTTAGCTGAAGAAGGGGCAAAGGTCATTGTTGCCGAAATTAATAAATCAACCGGCAAGACGGTTGCAGAAGAGATCAATGAAAAAGGCTATGAGGCTTGGTTTATAAGGACGGATGTATCTGATCCAAAAAGCACTCAAACAATGGCAGATAACACCTTAGAAAAATACGGCCGTATTGATGTATTAATTAATAATGCAGCCATCTTTGCAACTCTGGGTCAGAAACCTTTTGATCAAATTCTAATTGAAGAATGGGAAGAGGTTATGGCGGTAAATCTCAAGGGATTGTGGTTGTGTTGTAAATCGGTGGTTCCAATCATGAAAATTCAAAAAAAAGGAAAAATAATAACTACCTCTTCTGATGCCTGGGATGTTGGCCGGCCGTTATATCTTCATTATGTAACCTCTAAGGCGGGGATAGTCGGCTTTACCCGGGCTCTTTCCAGAGAAGTGGGGGAATGGAACATTAATGTTAACTGTGTTTCATATACAGGTGTTTTAACCGAAATAGAGCGCAAAAGCTACACCCCTGAGGCACAGAATTGGGTCATGGATCAGCAGTCGATCAAAAGATCGAGTGTACCGCAGGAACTGGCGGGGACCGTTATCTTTCTGGCCTCTAGTGACAGCGATTTTATGACCGGACAGACAATTCACCCCAATGGTGGCTTTTATCTGCACTGATTGAAAAGTACAATAAGAAACTGCAACCGAATGGAAAAGGTCTATGGAGTTGGATCATTTAGGTGGCTATACAGGTAAAGTTTTAAGAATCGATTTGTCAGAAGCAACAACAACCGTAGAGAGTATAGACGAAGACGTTCTCAGAAACTACATAGGTGGTGTGGGTATAGGGATAAGAATTCTATATGATGAAGTCCTTCCAGGGACGGCTTGGTCAGATAGAGAAAATAGGTTAATTTTTGCCTCAGGACCGTTAAACGGTACTATCGTCCCTGGTTCGGGGACAATATGTGCTGTAACCAAAGGTTGTCTGACAAATGGCGGTGCCTCCAGTCAGGCCAATGGTTACTTCGGGGCTTATCTAAAAATGGCTGGTTTTGACATCGTTATTATTCAGGGTGCTTCAGCCACCTGGAAATATATCTATATCCATGATGGCATCGCAGAGATTAGGGATGCCAGTCACTTGATAGGCAAAGACACGGTTGAAACTGAACAATTACTTAAAGAAGAGTTGGGGGGGAAACCCAGCGATCTCAGTGTATATGGTATCGGTCCTGCCGGGGAGCATCTCGTCAAGTTCGCTATGATCTTTGGCGATCAAGGGCATGTTCTTGCTCACAATGGATTCGGGGCGGTGATGGGCTCAAAAAGACTTAAGGCCATTACCGTGGCAAAAGGGAAATTGATACCCGCATTGAAAGATAAACAAGGATTAATAAGGTTATGTAAACAGTTAAACAAACAAGTAATCGCACATCCTCTCTATGGGGAGATACATAAATACGGCACATCCATGTTATGGCCGCTCCTTTCCGAGGTTGGTTTATTGCCGGTGAAAAATCTAACGACCAATATCTTTCCAAACCCTGAAAGATTTTCGAGGCAGCATTACGGCAATCGTTATGAAATGAAGCGCATCCGATGCTGGTCCTGTCCTTTGCATCACGTTCAGCATCTTAAAATAAAAGAGGGTCCTTATGCTGGCCTAAAAACCAAAGATCCAGAATATGAGTGTACGGCATCCTGGGGGTCCCTGATAGGCAACGAAGATGTGGAGTCCGCTTTCGCTCTTAGTGATCTTGCCGATCGGCTCGGTGTCGATTCCAATGAAGCCGGGTGGACCATAGCATTTGCCATTGAGTGTTATGAAAAAGGGATTCTGACAGATGAAGATACTGATGGTCTTGACTTAACTTGGGGAAATGTCGAGTCTGTGAGAGAGCTGTTACTTAAAATAGCTCGACGTGAGGGATTGGGCAAGCTATTAGCAGAAGGCGTGATGCGTTCGGCTGAACATTTGGGAGGAGACGCCCTTAATTTAGGTGTCTATGTAAAAAGGGGGCATAGTCCTCGTACCCATGATGCAAGGGCAAGATGGAGTGACATTCTCGATTACACGACAGGAGGTGTGGGAACTTCTGAAAGCAATTCTGTGTCCTTTGATGAACCGTTCTTACCAAAAAACGTGGCATTATCGGTTAGTACAGGAAAGATACGTGAATTTGTGGATTCCTTAGTAGTGTGCGATATTGCAACAATGTCATATCGAGGCACCGATGTTAAGAACCTAATTGACGCATTGAATATGGTCGTGGGATGGGATTATACTGCAGAGGAAGCTGTCAGAATGTCATTGAGGGTAGTAAATCTCCTTAGAGTGTTCAATTTACGTCATGGTCATACGCCAGATCTAGAGGTACCATCCACTAAATATGCATCTACTCCCATAGATGGTCCTATGAAAGGGAAAAGCATCGTGCCTCATTGGAAGAAGATATTGGCTGAATATTATACCCAGATGGGTTGGGACCGGTCTACGGGCAGACCTCATCCCGACACACTGGAGAAACTGGGTTTGGAATCGGTGATATCGGATATCTGGTGATATTAGAGGGCCTCTCAGGGCTCAATTCCTTTGCCGGAGAAAAAGTGATCATTCATCTCATAATTAAATGGGGATAGCGGATAGAGATCCTAATAAAGGACAACATGTTGATAATATAGGGAGAAGAATGGAATGGTTAAGGGTGTTTGGGTCTTTGAGGTCCCAGAGGAAAAACAAGAGGAATACTTGAAAATAACCGTAGAGATTATCAAACCTTTTTGGGAGAGGCGGGGGTGTCTTTCTTACAAAGTTTTCCAGGATTATACGAATCCCCGCCAGTTTGTAAAAGAACAGGTTTACCCGGATAAGGAGTCCTTGGATCGTGATATTGCATCAGCGCAGGATGCGAAGGATCCCCAGGCAGTTAAAGTTGTAAATCTTTTCCGTTCATACGCTCAAAATGTTGTCAGGAGATTATGTTCACCCATAATTGATGAAAAGGGGCTAGTTGTAAATCAACCCAAGTAAAAGGTTAGGCATTATGAAGTTTTGATAATTATTGCAGCATTTACTGTATTTTTATTCACTGTAGCTAATTTTTGTTCATATTGATGTCAATAATAAATCTTTACAATGGAGGTCAGGTAATGGCTAAGCGAAAAAAGAAAAGCTCAGAAAGCCCGACAGAGATAGCGCCTTATATCGCAGCGTGCATACAGCCGATCGTCCATATTTGTCAGTCCAGGCAGGACATCAAAAAAAATCTCAACCGGGCTCTTGAAATGATAGATTTTACGGCAGGCTATTATTGGGAGTTTCCTTGCAAGTTGATCGCTTTGCCCGAATATTTCCTTCAAGGCGTCACCACTTCCGGAAAGGGAGAGAAGAAAAAAAAGCAAAGAATGGGAGTGGCGATTGAAATACCTAGCAAAGAAATTGACATTTTGGGTCAAAAAGCGAAGGAATACGGGTTGTACCTTGCGTGTGGCGGCATTGTCGAGAAGGTTCCCGATTGGCCGGACTATTGGTTCAACACAGGTATTATAATCGCTCCTACCGGGGAGGTGGTTCTTAAATATCGCAAATGGCATGTTCCGGCCTCTCTTGGTTCGGGAACAAGCCCTCATGATATGTTTGATAAATATAAAAAGAAATTCGGCGGCGATCTTAAATCGCTGTTCCCCGTGGTTGATACCGAAATAGGTAAGCTGGGTGTTTTCATAGGTTATGACAGTTTCACACCTGAAGTAGCTAGAGCCCTAGCCTTTAATGGAGGAGAGGTACTACTTCATCTGGCGGCTATCCCAGAGATGGAAGGTGTAAGCGATCCTTGGGATATCTGGACATTGTGCCACAGAGCTCGTGCTCACGAAAATTTGGCCTACGTTGTGGCTCCTGATTGGGGAGAGGTGGATTTTAAATTCTTCCCGAAAAATTTCTGTCCTGGCCGCTCCCAGATCGTTGATTACAACGGGACAGTCATTGCTCAGGCGGATTACCCCGGAGAAGCCGTTATTGGAACTGTCATTGATATAGAGGCTTTAAGGCGGAGAAGAGCTATGGCCGCACATAATATGTGGCCGGACCTGAGAACTGAGCCCTTTAAAGAAATTTATGAACATCCCATTTATCCGCCCAATAGGTTTCTAGAGAGACCTCCCGAAAACTTAGCCGAAAAACTGGAAGCTGAAATTCAAGGATTTAATTACCTCTATGAGCGAGGTACTTATACACCCCCTAGCGGTGATTTGCCCAGTTTGGCCGAAAGAATGAAGCGGGCACAGGCGATGGGAACATTGAAAAAATGAAAGATGGCTCATTCTGTTAGAAAAGAAAAAAGCTTTTAGTGAACAGCGTAAATTCGTACTTTGATTTCAGCATTAGAGACAAAATCTCTTCTAATTAAAGACAACGTCTAAACATTATACAATTATCATAAATAGGTGAGTTTAGAATAGAAGTTCAACAATATCCGGAAGGGAGGTGAGATACTTTGATATGGGGAGTTAATAAGTGCTTCTACAATAATAATAATAAGGAGGGCGTTATGAAAAAGATTAGCTTTTTTACAATGGCTGTCACCTTAATTACATTTGTCGTCTTTGGAAGTATTGCTTATGCAGACACCATCAAGTTTGGAGCCAGTTATGGTATGACGGGCAGGATTGGCTGGATTGGCGGAGATTGTGTGGAGGGTGCCAATATAATAATTGACGAAGTGAATTCAAAAGGTGGAATCAATGGAAAAAAAATAGAACTTGTGGTCTATGACTCGAAAAACAACCCGGACACAGCGAGGACCAATTATGAAAAACTTATAAAAAAGGACAAGGTAGTGGCAATTTTAGGGCCGGTTGTTACACAGGCCTCTCAAGCGGTTCTACCCGTAGGGGAAAAGGCCAAAATTCCTTTTGCAGTAGTTTCTGGAGGTATCCACATCAATGCTAAGATTCTGCCCGAATATAAGCAAAAGGGTAAGAAGAGCTATTTATGGGCAATGAGTGTGGGAATGCCAAGGCAAAATGAGGTAAAAACCGTTTGGCTAAAAAGTCACGGGTATAAGAATATTGGAAATATTGAGCCTGTCTCTCAGCTCGGAGATCTTTCAGCCAAGATGTTTTCAGATTGGTCTAAAAAGTATGGTCTTAATATCGTAGCAAAAGAGAGATTCGACAATAAGGGTACCGACTTTACGACTCAGATGGCCAAAATAAAAGCGGCCAAGGCTGATTGCATTGCTGGGAATGCATCTGGTGGACCAGCGGTAACCCTTGTGAAGAATAGGAATCAATTGGGCATGGAGAACCTGCCTTTTATGACTTCAGACGCTAATCTTTCGAAAAAGTTCATTTCCCTACTAGGGGAAAATACTGCTAATGTTTACACGGTTGGCGCCAAAATCAGTTTTCCTGATTTGTTAAAAGACAATGATCCTCAAAAGAAGATTATTTACGATTTTCAAAAGAAATTTCAGGCAAAATACAACAAAGAGCCTAAGAGCTGGTTTTTCGCTGCAGTGGGATACGACAGTGCTTTGATGTTCATCAAGGCAATTCAGGCCGTGGGTACAGATGGTGAAAAAATGCGGGATTGGTTGGAAAGTCAGACTAGTTTCCAAGGCGTACAAGCTCTTTATACTTGGAGTGATCTAGACCACAGAGGTATCGGTCTGGATCAGTGCGCTATACTTGGCATTAAAGATGGCAACTGGGCCGTGGCAGAATAGCAATTTAACATGGGGAAGGCCGCTCTGGTCTTCCCCGTTAAATACATTCGAAGTAAGAGTGAATGCAAGGAGTTTAGCCTGTGGACACCTTTTCCCTTTATCTTCAGTTTATCATTTCAGGCCTTACAATGGGCGCCATTTACGCCATGGTGGGCATCGGATTTTCATTTATATACCGGGTCACCACAGTGCTGAATTTTGCCCAGGGTGAATTTCTCATGCTCGGCGGTATGGTGGCCATTACGATGACATCTTCTCTGGGTTTACCTCTTTTCTTAGCACTGATCATAGCGATTCTGGCGGTAACAATGACCGGCATGCTGTTTCATTTCGGGGCCATCCGGGTACTTGGCAAGGCAGAGCCGGTTAGAATGATTCTAATCACCATCGCCGGATCCATGTTTCTGCAAGGTGTCGCCTACCTGATCTGGGGGACGGATGATTACCGGTTGCCCCCACTCGTCAAAGCGGGATACATAAATATTTTCGAGGCTGCCGTAAACTCTCAAGTAATCCCGGTATTTATTGCAGCCATATTAATCTCCTTTGCCTTAAAAATCTTTTTTGACAAAACCATCTGGGGCAAGGCCAGCACCGCGTGCTCAGAAAGTCACGAAGCGTCCATGTTACTGGGTATAAATGTCGATCGGATGGGAATGCTGAGTTTTGCTATATCCGCCGGAATCGGGGCCATCGGTGGTATTTTGATTACGCCGATTGCCCTGATGCAGTATCAAAAAGGTGTCCCCCTGGCGATTAAAGGCATTGCCGGTGCGGTCATTGGGGGCCTGGGCAACATCTGGGGTGCATTGTTAGGCGGCTTGATATTGGGGCTGGCTGAGGCGCTGAGCGCCGGACTGATTGCTTCTTACATGACCGACGTAGTTGTATTTGGGATTCTGATGCTGGTCCTTTTTATCAGACCGGAGGGGTTGTTAAAATCTAAACTATAATCAAGGGATAGCACCCTAAAATTTAAAGATCCCCATATTTTTCCTGCTATTAAATTTATCGATGCTCATTTCTAGTTTAACCGAAACGTTTATTTCTATACAGTTGATCTTTCGGTATATTTTTAACCGCCTTGAGCTAAGTTGAAGATAGTTACATTGGAATTATTGGGGATTTTACGGCTTTCGTAATCTTCTTTGGGCACCACCTGGCCGTTGATCGTCACGGTGACGACAAAGGAGGTGTAATTCAACTGGTCTATTAAATCCTGGACTGTTATGGTCTCCTTCCACTCGACCATATCGCTATTGTTGATCATGATCATGGCAAATCCTTTTCTGTATTTTTAACGATCATCATTGCAACTGCTATCCTGGCCTTGGAAAGCATGAGTTTTAGAAACATAATGCGACTAACTGTTTTAGCATGAAGTAAACTAATGGAAGAAACATTGCCGGAAGGCTATTGCCTACTTTCATCTTGATCATTTCGAGCATATTAAAACCCATGGCCACGATAAGCAAGCCACCGACTGCCGACATCTGGGTTATCACTTCCGGTGTTAAAAATTGCTTCATAAAGGACGCGCTGATCGTGATTAATCCCTGATACAGAAATACGGATGCTGCCGAAAATAGAACACCTATTCCCATTGAAGCAGCAAATATGATAGAGCCGAGCCCATCCAGCACCGATTTGGCAAACAGGGTGTCGTGATTGCCGGTCAGGCCGCTCTCCAAAGCCCCAATAATCGCCATTGACCCGACACAGTAAAGCAAACTGGTGGCGACAAAACCTTTTGATATGCTGCTGCCGGTTTTTGCAAATCTTTCTTCAAGCCAATTGCCCAAATTGGTGACCCGATTTTCGATTCTGATAAGTTCTCCGATGATAGTTCCGAAAACTAAGCTACAAATAACAATAATAAATTCATCCGTCTTCCAGGCCATCTTGAGACCTATTAAAATGACCGCAAACGCCACGGCATGAATCAGGGTATCCGTATTCTTTTTCGGAATGAATCGGCTGAAAATGAGGCCAACAAGACTGCCGGCAATTATCGCCATGGTATTTACAATCGTTCCTAACATCTTAATCTCCGGCGTTATGGTTTTTTTCTGAGTGAGAAGTGTGGAAATCGTGAGTGTCGTGGCAACGGTGAGACGTCATATACATCGGCAGGATATGCTTGCCAAGGTTTCCTTAAGTAATGACAAAGGACCAGATTAATTTATCTTTAATTTTCCGATTTTGTGATAATTTGATTGGCAGCCTTTATTCCAGTGTTAAAACTGGCTTCTAGGCTTGAAATCGGAAAGCTCTCGCCGGCAAAATAAATATTTTGCCACCCGTCTTCAAGAAATCCGCGAACGGTGTGTCTTTTCGCCAATTGTCCCGGTGGTAACTGTAAAGCCCCATGTTCCCACTGATAAATCTTTGTGAAAAGTATTTTGTTTGAAAACTCGGGGAAAAGAGCATTCAACTCCTTTAAAACATGATTCACTATCTTCTGATCTGTTTCGTGCAACAGCGTGCGACTGGCCTTTTCTTGAAGGATGCAAGTCGCAAGCGTTTTTCCGCGTGGTACACGCTTGGGTCCTTTATGCTGGTCGAACACCACGGTTCCCAGGATATCGAATTCAGCTCGTAAAAGATTATTGATCATGGAGACGTCCTTAATTTCACGGTCTATCGCAATTGCCACCACAATGGATGGTGCGTAAACAATGTCCTGAAAATATTTATTTAATTTTTCCGGCAGGTTCTCTACGAGTCGGGGAACGAGGGGAGGGGGAATTGCTAGAATAATTGTGTCAAACGCAAGTGACCTAGAATTGGTCCCTCCGACTTCGATCTCATATGGTCCTTTTTCACCCAGCGCGGCGATTTTGAATACCGGCGAGTTCAAGCGGATATCCAGACCCGATTTCAGGTGTTCCGGCAATGCTCCCATGCCTTTATCAAAAGCAAATATTTTGAACTTCGATAGGTTTTTTAAAAGTGCAAGAAAAGAAACTATTGAATTGCATTCAGGGGCACCTAAAAAAATCTCACAAAAGATGGGGTAAGCGATTCGCTCGAGAATCTGCTCATCATAATGGTTGCGTAAATAATCTGTAACCGATTCATTTTCCAGTTCGAAAGTTTTTGGAGTCGGTCGGTTAAGATTCAGTGCTTTCCCTATTGAACGGGCATAAAGAAACAGTTTGATCATGTCTATTTTGCATTTTATGGAAAGCAGTTTAAAGATTAAAAAATCGGAAGGGGAACCGATTTTAATCGGATAGCGTTTGCCTTCGCAATACGTTGATGAAGTACTGGTAGTCTGCCCCAATGAAGTTTCCATTCCGATTAGGTTTACCAATCTTTTGAGATTTCTGTAAAACCCAGGAAATGTATAAGCTGCCTTATCAATAATAAAGCCATCCACGGTTTCCGAACTCATCCGACCACCAACAAAAGATTCACTCTCAAAGACAACAGGTTTAAATCCTGCCTTTTTTAAATGATAAGCTGCCGATAAGCCGGAAATACCGGCACCTACAATGGCAATTTTGGAATTTAACTCCAAATTATTAATAGTATATGATATAAATTAGAAGAATCAATATATTTCAATTTGGGTTACAGAAAAGGTATCGGTTTTCCGGTCCTGGCGGCCAAGGCTGCGCTTGTAGCAATCAGGTTGCCTTTTTTATCCGTGACCTTTATGTCATAACTATCTGTCTTTTTGGTCTGTTTGATTTGTCGCGCTACAGCCTGTAGTTGTGTTCCCGGTTCCGGGCTGGCCAAGTAGGTTACATTCACATTTAAGGCCACTGCTATTGTTCCATAAGTTTGGCAGGCTGTTTCAAAGGCTTCATCAATTAGCCCAAACAGGGCACCTCCATGAGCACGATCATAAATATTATCCATAAATTCAGGTTCATAGGTCATTTCCACCATTGAATAACCCAGCTCCAATTCCACCAGCTTCATCTTCATTGCTTTTGCAAAAGGCTCTTTTTCTACCGCCCTAAAAATTGCTTCTTTAACCTTTGCATCCATCATCTGACTCCGTTTGTTGGTATGGACTTAATACGAATTGTGCTTTTTTTCAACTGACAAAAATATGGTAAACGGCTAAATCCCGAGCAGGATCTCCATCATACGGTATCCTTTATCAATAAAAATGCCGGAGGTGCTGGCAGAGAATTCCCCCATCACCTCTGCACCGCAAGAATCGATAGCCGGTGCCGCACAGTACGAACGGCGCAGGCTCAGCCGTGTGAGTGCGTTTGACAATGGGGGTTGGGTGGTCAGCCAAAACCAGAACTCTCCACTCCGCGTAGCTATCGAGGTCATCAAGAATCGTACCCAGCACCTCTTCATCAATTCGTTCAATTGCCTCTTTTTCATACACCATATCTATCCCAAGGGTTCACCACTGCACGGTTATTGTCAACTCCGTTAATTTCGACTTGATCTTGAAATTGCTCGGCAACCCGTTCACCCAGACCAAGTGTTCTGCAAAATGGCCCCGAATCGTTAGAAGGAAGAAGCCTATTTCTACGACAGCCGCTGTGCTTCTGCAATTACTTCTTTAAATAGGACGATTTAAGGGAAAATTATTGCATTGTCAAGAGAAATACAAAGGGAAATATAGACAAAATATAAAAATATCTAAAAATATTGCATAATATCTAAAAATTTAACATTTTATTATTGACAGCGATGGAAAGAGATAATAGGGGTTGGTGGAACTTTAATTAAAATCTCAGTTCATCAGCGCCAAAAGTATAACATGATGTGAACATCATAAGTTAAGAGGATGTTTAATATGACTGGCGAAAATAAAAATATTGACGACCTCGACAGAAAAATCATTCTTGCGCTTCAAAAGGACGCACGCCGACCCTATAAAGATATTGCTAAAATGCTCAGAGTTTCCGAGGGTACTATCAAAAACAGGGTTACGCGCCTGATCAGCAGAGGGATTCTAAAATTGGAGGCCAGAGTTAACCCCTTTGCCCTTCCCAATCGGATTTCGGCCATCGTGGGGGTGAACCTCAAAGAGCGAACTCACGAAAAAAAGATTAAAGAGATTGAAAAAATTCCCGGGGTCACAAGTGCGTGGAATGCTGCCGGCCGGTTTGATCTTTTTTTTGAGATAATGGTCGATTCCATGCAGTCACTGAATGATATTCTATTCAGAAAAGACTTAAAAAGGATCGGCGGCATATCGTACACGGAAACATTTATTACCCTGTATTCAAATACGAAGTACTTTAAGCTGGGATAAAATCTGACGGATATCAAATATTATTGACGGGTTGTTATTCAATGAATGCGCTACAAGCATTTTTCGAAAAATCTCTTTAAGTAATTTTTAAAACGGCCTGATTTGTTACGCCTGCGTTGTATTTCTTAAAAGTGCGTATAAGGGGGTAAAATGAACGGGCGATTTCAGCAAGGCCTTAATCTGCCTTGCATAACCTCTGTTACGCCAACAATTTGCAAATTGATGGGGATTGCCCCCCCTGTTGTTTCTGACCCGGATTGTCTCAATGATGTTATTCAGGCAGCCGGACGTCAGGGCGTTGAAAAAGTTGACCGATGCCTTATTTACGCACCCGACGCTGTTGGGTTGAAAATGTATCAAAACTTTAGATCCTTATTTGATGCTGTCTTGACGCATGCACCTATAGCTGTGCCGTTAAGCTCCGTAATTCCGCCAATAACACCGGTCTGTTTTGCGTCCATGTTCACAGGCGCCCAACCACGGATCCACGGTATCCAAAAAAAAGAAAAGCCTGTGTTGACGTGTGATACCATTTTCGATGCACTTATCCGTGCTGAGAAAAAACCTGTTATTGTTGCGGTAAAAGAACAAAGCATTGATCTTATCTTCCGTGAGCGGAAAATCCAATATTTTTCTGAACTTGACGATCAAGCTGTTACCCACCGCACGATCGAGATAATCAAATCCGATAATTTTGATTTTATCGTCGTTTACCACTGTGAATATGATGACATTCTTCATGAAATAACGCCTTTTTGTTCGGAGGCCATTCAAGCATTGAAAAACCACATCTATGCCTTTGATCAATTTGCAAAAACTGTTGATACTTACTGGCGGGGATACAACCGCATGATATGGTTTGCCCCCGACCACGGCGCCCACATTGACCCGCAAAGGGGCAAGGGCATCCACGGGGATAATATCCCGGAAGATATGCAGGTTCAGCACTACATTGGGATTAAACCCGCAAAAAATGATGTCCCGAAACCAAATTGAGATAAAGCAAGTAACCCTAGGAGGAAAGGAGGATCTGCCCGCCGTATCGAGTTTGGATGACGCTCATCACACCGTCTTCCCTTACGCGATACAGGCAACACTTCCGGTCTTTCTATAAACCCAAAGAAAGGAGATCGATTATGAAGACATTTTCAAAAAACTTGTTCAAGTTACTGGTTGTGGCTTTTTTTTGCACCACCTTGATGGCCGGCGGCACGGCCCTGGCCATCGAAAGAGGGGGTACTCTTTCACTTTGTATCGCTTCATCCGTCAAAACGCTCGATCCTCATAAAGTTGTCGGCGATGAATCCTACCATGCCACCTTCCACATCTTCAGCACACTGACCCGTATCGCGTCCGATCTAACCGCCAAGCCGGAATTGGCGGAGTCGTGGGAGCATGCCGACAAAGCCATGACCTGGACGTTCCATCTCAATAAAAAAGCAAAATTTCACAATGGGCGACCGGTGACGGCTGATGACGTCAAGTTCAGCCTAGATCGTGTGCTCGATCCCAAACAGTCTCCCAGAGGCCACTCCAAAATCGGGCCCATAAAGGA
>PVMK01127858.1_pt1 | contig 35978 bp, 32 predicted proteins | sample 1853481 | NCBI WGS metagenome assembly PVMK01 (sample SAMN08533507, study PRJNA380276) | Marine sediment metagenome, whole genome shotgun sequencing project. | reverse complement strand
GGACCGAAAAAGAAGGGTTCGTACCGAAGGGTAATAAAGAGAAAGATAAAGAAGAATCGAAAAAAGTCACAGAAACAATGAAGGTAGAAGAAGATGGGGTTGATATTTTAGACAAAAAAGATGGTGATATTGCAGAAGCAGTCAATGAATCGGAGGAAGATGAAGTTACGGGTGGCGAACAAACCGATTATGCTAGTTCATTAGAAAAGCAGTTTAATTCTCTCCAGGGAATAATGAAAAGCGGAGAAAAGGGTAAAGATATTACGGAAGATAATTTAGCTGAACAGATAAGGCAACTAGAGCCTATGTTAAAGACAGCAGAAGGATTAATGACCAAACTTGAAGGATCGGGTATGTTGGGAATGGTAGAGAGATTTGCTCCTTTAATGGAAAAATTTATTCCAATGGGCAATAAGAAATAAAGTTTACAAATATATATAGATGAGTAAACGTTGTCCACCGGGTGTTTTATGTATTGAAAATATGACAATTATATTTTTAATATGCATTTTAGGATTAGTAGGGTTGTATATGTATCATACAAAGTCACGTCAACCTCAACAAAATTCTACTCAGCCAATTATTATTCAAGAAAAAGTTGTCGATAGAGGATTTTTCCCAAAATTTAACAAAGGATTTAGTAATCATCCAGGAAATATACTTTTGAATCCGTTTGTCGCGCCTCTTAAAAATAATACCTTTTTTCCACCAGATAGTGGTGATCCTAGAGGCGTCCCTATTAATATTAGAACGAGAGGATACGATACCAATTATTCACAGACAGGATTATTGACAAGAGTAAATGGTAAGGAAACTATGCTTCCATTAATGGGGCGCGCCTTACATACTAATAGAAATAAGTGGCAATACTACACAATGAGTGACAAAAATAATAGTATCAAATTGCCAGTTAGTAGAAGTGGTAAAAGCTGTACAAATGAATATGGATGTGATGAACTCTTCAATGGGGATACTGTTTATGTAGAAGGATATAATGATGCTTTTAAAGTAACGATTTATGAAAATAATCAACCTCGGTATATCCCCTTTATTTAATATATTTTATATATATAGTAGGCATGTTAAGTAAATTATCTCTTGGAACGACCTTTAGAATGATCGTGCAACCAAATAAAATTTTTATTGAAAAATATAATTTATATAGTGAACTATTTGATCCTTTAGCCGATATTAAAGAATGTGATAAATTGGGAAAATACGATAATAAATATTATGTTCAAAAAAATGGATATGGTCAAAAAATATCCAGATGGTGGTGGAGTGAGGATCGTACTAAGACATTTAAAGATATAGATATAGACTTTAGCAATTTCTTTAAATTTTGCGATGAATTAAAAACTGATAAACATAAAGGTTGGACTAACAATTCAAGCGTATGTAATAGCATGATAGAATTGGTTAATAAGATTATACCAGGACTTTACAATCTTAAAAAAACATACAGCGCCTGTGAAAAAGAGTCAGAAGGTAATAAATTATGTATCAAAATTGATAGTATAATATTCACATTGATTGATTTTAAGACTGAAATAAATAAACCTGCTGAATCTGCCAAATCTAAAGAAAGAACATTGAGCTTTTAATTAAATATATGAAATCAAATATTTAATTAATTATACAATTTCGGCCTCTAGTACTTTCCCCTCTATTTCACCATCTATTTCAACGACAACTTGGGCAATCTCTGGCGGGTATGCTATTGCATCCACATTATCTATTATTTCCCCATCTATTTCAACTGCAAGGTTTGCTACTGGCGGATATGCTATTGCATCCTCGTCGGATGTGGCTCCGATTCCTGCTAGCAATCCTACCGTTTGAGCAGCATTTTCTTTGGATTGTCTTATTATATCAATCGTATATCCGGGTTTAATCCCTGGTGTTGATTTTATAAGAAAAGTTATATTTTCGACCATGGCTACGCGTGCTCGGCATTCTTCATCGCATTCATAATCTCTATTTCTTCGAGTCGCTCTACCCGATCTGTTTTCTCCTGTTTGTCTGTTTTCTCCTGTTTGTCTGTTTTTCCTGGTTCGATTCCTCGCTCTCGCTTCCAAAAACTTTCTCTTAGCTTTGGAGCCCAGGGATACCAATCCGAGGCCAGCTTTTCTTAATCCTTCTCCTGTGACTTTAGCAGCTGTTACAGCAGCGTCTCCTGTGGCTTTAGCAGCTGTTACAGCAGCGTCTCCTGTGGCTTTAGCAGCTATTCCTAATCCAGAAGCAGCTGCTCCTAATCCTCTTCTAGTTGCATCAGCAACCGCGCTTAATTTTCTTCTTCTTTCTAAATCACCAGGTGTTCCATTTATTTTTTGCATTTCAATACATTCATCTTTATTTCTTCTATTCCTATTTTTGAGTATCCACTGTGTTACGCCCGAACTATCGTAAGTTGAGATTAAAGGCCTGCATTTAATTTTCTCTTGGGGTGATGACGTTCGTGTGACTGGGTCTCCATCCTGGACTTGTTGCACTTTCTGGTCTTGTGGTGTGTACGGAATTATGCACTTTTCTTCGAGCTTGCATTCTTTACATTCAATTCCAAAATTATATGTTGGATTTGTTGTAACAAAGTTTTCTGCGAATTCCTTCATTGCTTTCTCAGAATTTTTTGAAAACATTTTTCTTTTTCTAGCCTTTTCTTGAATTTCAATGCCAAAATAGGCTTTATCTTGTTTATTTTTTAATACGCTTATATCGCCACCAGGAATTTTGACTCTTTTTAAAATATCTCTAATATCGCTACATTTAGCCCCTCCCTTTAAGGGGATGGGGATGCCATCGTTGTCTAATTCTTTCCAATATTCCCAGTCGTTTTTAGGCCAATTCACAGTATCATCGTGGCAATTGCTACCAGAACGCGGAGCTTTCTTACAAACAATTCGCCCTTTCACATGGTTGCCCTCTGATGGTCTTTTTTCAGGATCGTTCCTTCTTCGGTATAAATCTAGCCACATTATTTTCAAACCTTCACTTTTCTTGTAAGTTAAATATGCCCAACCGTTTGATATTTCAAGACTTGTATCTTTTCTTTTTTTTACCTCTTCTTCTCTTTCCACTTTTTGTTCTTCTCCTGTCCAACCTTTTAATATTGTGTTTTTGCCTGATTGTACTGCTGATTTTGCTGATCTTTTCACTTTTCTAGCTGAAGTACTAAGTTTTTTTCCGAGATTAGATACATTCGTTGAAAACGTGCTGGATATTGATATCTTTTTCATTAATAACGGAGAATTTTTTCCCTTCCAGAAATCTCCACCGCCGGCAGCTTTTTTTGCCTCTTCCAGTAAGTTTTTATCACCCAGAGGGTTTCCAAGAGTATTACTGGTTCCCTCCGGTAATTTATAAAGATTTTCATAATTGCACCAATTTATCATTGATGATAAAACTAACCACATTTTACAGAGACGAACTCTTATTTCTCCCAATGACAAAGATTCTACTGTAAAACTATTCAATGCTCTACTCGTGATTTCGGACCGTCTTCCGATTCTCATCGTCTTCTTTCTCTCCCCCACCGCAGTATATTGTCCATTTGATAAAAATTTAAATCTGGCAAGTAATTTAAGTATGTTATCACTTGCTCTACGCGTGACTTCTTCAATTGGCACTGATCTTCTTTCATCAAGATAATAATTTTTGGAACTTGTATATATTTCGACTTTTTTTCCACCATCCGTTTGTTTATAAACTACATATTTTTTACCGTCATATAAAACTTCATCGTCTTTTATAAATGGCGCAGCATTATTTTTTCCACTGCGACACATAGGTCCAAAAATACTACCATAGTTTTTAGGTACTTCATAAGGATCATCGCAGTTCCATTCTTCAAATAAGGAGTGAAATCCGGTGTCTTTAAAAACAGTGTTTGCCAAACTCATGTATAATAAAAGCAATCTTAACTTACCTACCAATACTCCATTATTGTTATCTAATTTTAATTCTTTAACTTCGTTATTTAGCGATTGATCAATAACTTTTCTTATAGTATAGGTTTCACCATACTCGGCAGTTATCACACATTTTTCTCTTTTACCATTGGAATCTTTAATATAATATTTTTTACCAAAATCTATCTTTTCGACGGGTTTAAAAACGATAGTTGGTGACTTAATCTCTTCTTCTATTTCTTGCATTTCTTTTTTCAATTCATCTTGTTCTTTCTCTCTTTTCCTAGCTTCTTTTACTAATTCTATGGTGCCACCACTTTCACCTCTTGTCGCTATGATCGCATCGGCTTTGTTAGTTTCTTCTTCACTCAATTTGAGCTTCTTTTTTAACTCTTCAAGTTTTTTTTGTCTTCTTCGTCTTTTTCTTTAATTTTTTTATCCATAGCATCAATTTCAAAAATTTTATTTTTATCTACAAAATATTCAATATCTCCCTTTTCCTCCGATTTCAAAGGATATGTCCAAGATTCTAACATTAGTTGATGTATTGATAATATAATATTAGATGCCCACTGTGTCGTGTTTATTTTTGTGTACTTTTTTGTTTTATCATTAAATATAAAACTAGATTGAGTGGATGATTCAAATTTAGTACCCTTCGAGTCTTTTATATCTTTTTCTAGAATTTTTCTTTCTGCAAAGGCTTTAATAAGTTCTGATCGTTTCTCAATATCTTCTTTCGTTTTACCTCGTTGCAACAATAGCTCTTGATATTTTTCATATAATACCACCTTTCTTTCTTCGAAACGGGATAGTACAATGTTGAAATTTGTTCCACCGCATCCTCCAACCACGGCATCATTCTTTAATTTATCTATTAAATACCCTCTTACTATAATCGAACGTGTATAATTTAAATAATGTTCTTGCAGTAACCTTTTTCTTTCTATTGTAAATCTTTCCCGCATGTTTTCTTTTTTTTCTTCTTCTTCATTCCCTTTCGGCAATAAATTAGTCCTTAAAAGAATACCATTCACGCGTCTAAGAATAAGGTCTCGTACTATTTCGGGTATTTCATTTACTTCTGCCTGAGAGATGACTTTCTTTGGAACTTTACCAAGTTTTCCCTTAAGATCATTGGATATAGGCACACTACTTGGAATACTCAACAGTGTTTCTTTTTGCCACCACCATTTAAGTGTGGCATCGGTTGGAGCAGTAACCCACTTATTTATTATAGTTTGGTATACTACATCAATTACACCTCCCAAACGCGTCCAGTCTTGACCGTTTCCTGATGATACGGACACACATGATCTCATGCTATTAAAAATTTGCGTGCTTGTTCCAATAATGATGTTAAAACATCCTTGGTATGGGTAGTTGGACGCAAGGAAGTAACGGTTCATATCGTTAACCTGTTTATTCATTTCTTCAATCTGTGCTTCCAGTACGGTTGCCGTCTCCTCCTTCATCTTTGTGTATTTGGCCACCTCATTTGCGGCATCTGATCCATTAGGGAGAGGAGGGAGATTTGACGGTGGAGTTGAACAGGCTAAACGGACAGCTTTATTAGTAGCCATGCTTATTGTCCACAAATTTAGCGTACTGCTTAATTTATAATAGTTAATTCTTGGTTTGCGTTCCTCCACAGACAACGTGTCACCAAGTTGACGAGCGCCTGCGCCATAATCTACTTCCCACGTTTTATAAATCCAGTTAGCAATATCATCATAAAAATCACTTGCAGCCATATTTGCATTTTCTTCTTCTTTCGTTTCGTTTGTCATCTTTTTTTCAGCTTCTTGAGATACTAGAATAGCAAATAAATTTTTAAGATCCTCCATGCTGGTAAATTCCTTTGTACTTTTTTCATGCTTACCCGGTACAATATCATTATTGCTATATTTTCTAGGTGCCCAGTGTTTTAGATTTTCCTTTCCTTTCTTCGTCTTCCACTCCTTCCCCTTCTTCTCCCTCTTCTCCGTGATGACCTTGGCGGGAATAACGCAATATCCTAGGATTTGACAAGCAATATCGTGTAGATATGACCAATATACTTTCGTTATTCGTCCAGGAAAAGACATCTTACAAAAACAACTTGCGGCTGCTGAACCATCAGGCTTGTATATATATTCTTTCCAGCCTTCACTCTGCTCCCACATTTCGAATTGTTTGGTTCCATCACCATTTATTCTTTTTTTTCTTTCTTCTGCTTTAACTGTGAGGTTCACCAACGTCTTTGGATCTGTGCGTTTTCCAAATAATTGCACTAATGGAGAGCCATTTTCATTTGACCATGGTATAATCCAGTGTTCTGAAGTTTCTTCTATTTTTTGCCAATTCGCAATTAAGAGTTGGACATATAGTAAACTATCAAATGTACACGCCTTATCGTGAGTGGACTGCTTTGTGGTCACAGCTGTTCGAGCGAATTGTAATATTTCTTTTGGATCTTTTTTCCCAATTGCTTCGCTCAGTCCAGTTATAATTTTATCATTAAGTCCTCCTTGTTGAACCTTCATTTTAAGTCGCAATGTCCTTTTTTTGAGATTTAATTTGTTTTCTCTAAAACTTCTTCTTACCATTCCACCTTTAGTATTTTTTCTTTTTTTATATTTCTTTTTTGACTGTTTTCTTATTTTAAATATTTTATCTATCTTGTTTCTAGAAAGTTTCATTATATATACATAAAATGGATATTTTTTTATTGTAGTATTATATTAAATGAGTTGTTCATCAAATCCTATAAATATTAAAAATACAAAAGAAATTTGTCGAGAAGATTGTTCCTATAGTTTTCAATATAATCCAAATAGTTCTGCAATAATTTCAAATATGGGAGATTATTTAGAGATTCAAGTAGATGGTAAAAATACGGTAAAATTTAATTCAATTGATGTTACGGTAACGGATGTTCGAATTTATCAACCTTCGTTCCATCTTTTTGGCGGAAAGCAAACCGCAGCGGAAGTTGTAATACAACATAAAAATCCTATGGGCGATTCTTTATTAGTTTGCATTCCGGTAATAGCCAAAGATGGAAGAGGTGCATCGAATAGTTTTTTCTCCAAAATAATTCCGAATATTTCAAATGAAGATAAATCTCCTCAAACAGTTAATGTGCGACAATGGTCCCTTAATGACGTGGTTCCATCCTCGCAATTTTATTATTATGTAGGATCATATCCATATAAACCATGTAGTGGTCAAGTAAATATAATTGTTTTTGGATTAAATAATACCGCTACAATAAACTCTAGTGATCTTAAAACATTAAAGACATTAATAGATCCGATCTCTTATACAAAGGCGCAGACAATTGGTGGTGCATCAAATAAAGATGTGCTATTGATGAAAAATCCAATAGGATCGCAAGGACCTGACACAAAAGATAATAGTTATTATATTTTCAATGATTGCGAGGCTATAACAGGGATAGATGATAGCGGAACACCTTCTGTAAGAGCTTCTCTTATTCCCGATACATCAGGATTTGTTCCACCGTGGGTTGTAACAATGTTAATTAGTTTATTGATTATTGTTATAATAGGAGCATTGGCAATGTTTTGTTTTGGAAATAACCAGGGACCTGTTGACAATAGTGGTGATGGCGGTGTTACTAGCGCTGGTACTGGTACTAAGAAATGAATGGTATGAAATAAATATTTTAAATTTATATTTATTTCATTATATTGCAGTGGCAGAATGCATGTCATCTTGAATTGGTTTGTAACTGGCATTATCCGCGGGATTGGAGAGATTAAAAGAATAGGGCAACTTACTTTTAATAACAATCTCTTCTACCGTAACTGGAAATTGATTATACATATTTAAATTTGAAGTTTTTGCTTTTTCACTAGGAATAAATTTACTCATAATTGTTGAATGAGCGCCTGCGTGACCAGCCGAACGTTTAACTAATTCGTATCCCGCTACCGCGCCAATGGCTCCCAAAACAGGATGTGCGATAAATAAATTCAACACCATTACAACCACGACTATTTTGCCAAGGACTGAATCAACTAAAGCACTGAGTTCTTTTGGAATTTCAATAGGAAACACAATAAAAAGAATTAGAACAAGAGACAGTATATAATAATGTCTTTGACTTTTTGGTATATTTAGTAAATTCTTCATATATCATATAATTATATTTTTTATTTGAAGGAAATTGAAATGTATATAAAAACTCATCCTCAAAATACAATAATGAATGAAATAGCTACGTATCTGGGACCTAAAGGTTATACGATATTAAAAGAATATTTGGATATTGATGATATAAATTTGATAAGAAAGGAATTAACTGTAAAACCGTTTGTTCCTAAAAGTTCACCAGCTTCTCCACCCGCATTTGCAGTATATCGAGAGAGTAAGAGAAAGATATATCTTCCAAAATTTTATGGATTGGAAAACTACGGAAAACCAGAAGCCAGTATTACCCCCGATGGGGTTAATATAAATATCCCATTTGAAGGAGATTTAAGAGATTATCAAAAACCAATTGTTAAGAAATGGTTAAAAGCTGCCAAGAATAAGGGTGGCGGTTTGATTGAAGCCGATTGCGGAGCAGGTAAAACATGTATGGCAATTTGGTTAATAGCTCAATTAAAAAAAAAGACCCTGATCATTGTACATAAAGATTTCTTGTTAAGACAATGGAAAGAGCGATTGGAACAATTTATGCCCGCTGCTAAAATTGGACGAATACAAGGTCCTATAATTGAGGTTGAAGGCAAAGATGTTGTAATAGGTATGTTACAGTCATTATCTATGAAAGATTATGATCAAACCTTATTTCTTGATTTCGGGTTTACGATTTTTGACGAAGTTCATCATATATCAGCAGAAGTTTTTAGTAGAGTATTATTCAAAGCTGTTACTAAATATATGCTCGGATTAAGTGCTACTATGAATAGACAAGATGGTTTAAGTAAGGTATTTAAGATGTTTATAGGGAATGTAGAAGCTTGTTGGAAACGTGGTCCTCAAGAAAATGTTAAAGTAAAAGCTATTAATTATATTAATGATGATCCCGATTTTAGTAGAAATTTGCGTAATTATAGAGGTCAACCGGATTATGTAAAGATGATAGGTAAAATATGTGAATATTCGCATAGAACCGAATTTATTTTATCCGTTGTGCAAGATATTTGGACTAAAAATGACAAACAACAGATAATGATTATCGGACATCGGAAAACCCAATTAACTTATATTCATGATGCTATTAAGCATAGAGGATTTGCAACGGTTGGCTATTATATTGGGGGTATGAAGGAAAAGGATTTGAAAATTACCGAAGGTAAAAATATAGTTGTTGCTACATATAAAATGGCCGAGGAGGCATTGGATATTAAAACACTGACTACTATCGTAATGTCAACGCCTAAAAAAGATGTTCGTCAGGCCGTTGGAAGAATTTTACGAAAAAATGGTGAAAAGCTAGTAATTGATTTTATTGATCAACATGATATATTTAAGAGACATTGGGATAAAAGGCGTAGATGGTATAATACGCAAAATTTTACTATATCAATGACTGATGTTGAAGGTTACAAAGAAGATAATTGGGAATTAGTACCGAGTCGTAAAAAATCTAAAAAAATGAAGGTTAATACCGAACCATATGGTTCATTATTAAACGGAAAATGTCTCTTATAACAATGACATCGTTTTACCAGCAGGCGCTGCCTGATCTAAAACTGGCGAAGGACTTCCTTTTCCAGTAAAGTGATTATAATTATCTTGACAAAAATCACCAGCTGTATAGGTTGGTGGGCTGGCCAACTGTCCCTCCCACGAACCACCTTGTGCTCCGGCAGGTAACTCTAATGTTCTTGTTAATGGTGTATTACTACCATATTGCGCATATCCACCTTTTTGCGTTTTACGGCCTCCGCGACGTCCTCTCTTTTTACCTTTGCTTTTCTTTTTCTTCTTATTTTTCTTTTTACGTTTTCTCTTTGAACAACTACTGCCACCGGCTTTATCAGAAAACATGGAAGCACTATGAACAGTATTTCCTATATTATTTGCAGTTTTTGAAACTCCATCGTATGCTAACTCAAATGGTTTTAATAGTACATTAATGCTACCTGCCTTTCTTTTACGTGTTCCGCCTCTTTTCTTTTTCTTTCCTCCTGTTCCGCATCTCTGAGATTTTGAAGTTGAAGTGATGGGTGCGTGATAACCTGCTATATCCGCATTTCCTTTAGAAGTGGGTTTTAGATAACCGTAACCAGCAGAATTGTATTGATTATATGCTGAAACCGATTTTCCTGCTCCTGATTGGATATCTGCCGGACCTTTGAAGTTACGCCCAGCTCCTAGTTTGAAATTGGGAATTAATCCGCAATTTTTATATCCTGTAACTGAAGTGGTAGCTGTAGAATGAAATCCTTCACCAGTCCCAGATGGTGTACCGGAGTTTGACTGATTAGAGGCATTTTTTGCCGTCATGCCGTAGCCCACTCCTCCTCCTGCTAATCTATGATGATCATGATCATGATTGTGCGGATGTGATTTGACATGTATCTTTGTGTAGCTTCCACCACGTAATGTTCTTTTTTCTGCTACAGAGAGTCCCCTACTTCCATTACCGCCTCGAGTAGCGAATGCTTTAAGTCCTGCTCTAGGATCAAGAAGATTTGTAGTAGCGCCACCTCTATGTCTTCTTTTTCGCCTTTTATTTTTTGTTTTGCGTTTTCTTGTTTTACGTTTCTTTTTTCTTCGGCGCTTTTTCTTCTTTGAAGATCTGCGTCTTTTCTTTCCTCCACTTTGACCCACCAATCCCTGATACATTTTTATACCGCATCCATTGACACCGAACCCTTTTCCAGTACATCCTCCAACCGGCCCTTCGTTTGATGATAAAAATCCTCCAGTATGTGCATTTGTTTTATTAACTAATGAAGCCATGTTATATATATATTAATATCTATTTTTTTTTCGATTATCATAATATCCTGTTTACTACAAATATCACCTTTTTCTAAAGGTTCCAATGGCATCCAACTTTTGAACCGGGGATTGTAAACGCATTGAATTTTTATCTTTTTATTTACATCTACAAATTTATCTAAACTAATGTCTTCAAATTCTTCTTCATCATCGCTTTCTTCGAGATAATCTAAATTGTCATTTTCTTTAATTGTTCTAAATAATGCATTCATCCATACACTTGTTTTGTAATTTGCGATAAACGCAGTAGAGTATTTTTCTAGTTTAGAGTTTCGCGTATTATAATATAATGAATAAATGTCGCATTCTATTTCTGCTTTAACTAAAAACACTTTTTTGTAGATAGTATTAATCTTAATTCGCTCATTAAGAAAATTCATATTTTTTTTAAAATATCTATGTTGAATGCAGTATAAATCATATGGCAATTCTTCAATTAATTTGTCCATTGAATTGCGTTTCTTGGTCATGATAGGAACGCCGAAAATAACATTATTTTTGTTTAATGCGACTTGTTTTATATTTTGATTCATCAATTGTGAAATCGTATTAAGTCGTTCAAGTTGATTAGAGCGTGATAAATCTTGTCCCATATAATAAAAAATATCCTCTACAAAGAAAAATGGTTGTCTATTGGAATATACCATTGTACCATATACAATAGTACCTAATCCGCTACATAAATTATCCTTAAAACATGATGTTTTAATTGTAATTCCTTTGATAGAATTTTTTCTAGTATCTATTTCCAAAAATATACATACCGAATATTTTTTGAAGTTTCTAAACCACGCAAAATATTTACCACCTTTTGGAATCGCTAAAAAAATATTAGCAGATGAAACTTTCTTATGAATATTTTTAACATAAGAAAGTTTTACACTTGGAAATTTGCTCATAATATGATTAAGATCGTTTGAAGTTAGTTTCATTCTTATAAATTATTGGCACTGATTCTTTATATGGTTTATATTGTTTGATACGAATTTGTAAAGTTATCACTAAAAGACATTATTGCCTCTGGAATATTATTTTGTTTTTTTGGTTTTATTTGGGATGTAACGGTTGTATTTTGTGATAATTCTTTTAAATAATTCTGCAATTCATTTTTCATCGAACTATCTGATCTTTTTAAATCTTCCTCTGGTGATTTATTTGGATCTTCTGCTTCAAAAGTTTTATATATCTCCTCATATTTTTTAGTCGGCTTGTTCACCAAATCTCTTACTTTTGGTGTAGTCAAATTATTTTGAAGAAAGGTATAAATGGAATGCACCAGAGCTATTACTACTAATGAAATAACGATTTGTTGGAAAATCCATAACAACATTATATATTAAATAGATTACTTAAGTTTATCTAAGAACGAACTAATATCTTCTTTTAAAGAATGATTGTCGTGCGATTCAGGACTCTTGAAATAATAATCCAATGCTCCATCAGACGATTCCTCTACAATAAATTCAAACTTTGAACCTTTTCTTGGAGAGAAAGTATATGTCTTTAATTGGATGATTTCATTAACAAAGGGTATTTGATATCTTTTATCTGTTTTTCCCCATTTATTTGGTGTAATTATAAAATCCATGTTATTAATATATTTCTTTATGGACATATTACCTTCCTCCCTCAAATTAAATTTCGATACCATAAGAATATCATTAACAAATTTAAACATTCCATATTGAGTCAATAATATTTTCTCAGTTTCTTCATTGCAACTAAACTCTTGTAATTTTCGTTTCATGTCTTTGAGTTGGATAGTTTCATCGGGGTAGTATCTCATCTTTATTATTATTATTTCAGAGAAACTATTTAAACCATTTCCGAAATGGATATACAAAATGACAAAGGTAGTATTGATAACAAAAGCAGGAACTGTGAAAACAGAAACGATTAAAAATGTAAACTTGAAGGAGTTGCATAAAAAATGTAAATTTAGAAAACCCGATGATTTTGAGAAACGACATACCTGGAAATATCAAGATAAGTGGGTATCTGTTTATTCAAAGAATACGGGTAGAGCAAATAGTGAAAATAAATATGATCTTCCTCCGCCCATTGATAGTGATTTATATTTTGGCAATCTTTTAATTATTATGCATAATAATGAAAATCCAAAGGATGATGAAGTGTGCGACTTTGACAAAGAAACATGGTTAAAAGTATACGAAAAATTATTCGGAGGGTTTGATGATTTATCCGAGGAAGAAGAGGAAAGCGAAGAAGAGGTTATTCCAGAAGAATTCAAAACAAAAGAAGGATATTCAAAAGAAGATGGTTTTATTGTTGATGAAGATGAAGAGGAAGATGAAGACTTCGTATGTCCTAGCGAAGAGGAAAGTTGCGAAGATACAGAAAGTGGAGACGAAGAGGATGATGAGGCAAAATATGGAGGAGAAACCGATGAAGATGAAGAAGTGGATGATGATGATGAAGACAATAATGAATTAAGTGACGACGATCCAACATCAGAATTATCAGAAGATGAGTACTCATACTAATTTGCAGGTCAACTCGTTAAATAAAAGATAGCATATCGGCCACTGTGTAAATAATACATGGACAATATACGAGTTTCTTTCATTAATTTGAGATTTATAAAATAATAAATTATTGAATAAAAAAGAAATACTTCCAATATAACCAGGAATATATGCGGATTGTCTTGTACGGAAACTATAATAACCAATTAAAGCATTGCATAGAATGTCATAATATCTAAGAGTTACATTTTTATCATTATAATGATAGCATATACCATTCATAAATATTATCCCTGCTCTATAACTGTTATATTGATACATAAGATATATGTAAGGTAATAAACCCAACATTGGTATTGGTTGCATTACAATAATACTTATTTTATTTCTAAATCGATTGTTTGTAAATAAATTGATTTAGAAACAGATCATGTTAAAATACAAGCAAACATGTCAACAATAAGTGATCCAACTAAATTCAGAAATAATATACGTGTGAGATTAAATAAAATTATCAGAAAAAAGAAGATGGCTGAAAATTTAGAAAAAGGTATTTATAACTATGCGATCAAGGTTGCGAAAGATAAAAAGGTAGTTCGAAAATGGGAAAATAAATATTTTGCCATTCTTTATATTGATAAATTTAAGAGTATTTATAATAATTTGAATAAAAAGGGCACTGTTGGTAATACTACTCTATTGAAAAGATTAAAAAAACTCGAATTTCAACCACATGAATTAGCATTTATGAGACATCATCAAATGTATCCTGAAAAATGGCAACGTTTAGTAGATGCCAAAATTGAACGTGATAATAATGCTGGAAAAATCGATGATACTATAGCAACCGACGAATTTCAATGCTGGAAATGCAAAAATAGAAAATGTACGTATTACACGATGCAAACAAGGTCGGCAGATGAACCAGAAACCACATTTGTTTGTTGTTTATCGTGTGCCAATCGATGGCGATGTTAATATATTATTCTTATAAAAAAATAATATATTTTTATTACAATGTTGAATTTCAAAAGCGACTGTTATTGCTGTGGTCAAATACGGAGACATCCGAAACCTAGATGGCATAATTGTTTAAATTTTAAAAAACCATCCTGTCCAAAAATGAATACACTCACTCATAATGTATTGGCTCCTTCAAACGCGCAACACTCAAAAGCGATGCGAAATGTGCAATATTTAAAAGTGGCAGCTCCAGGGAGAGGAAGATGGCGAAAAGTTTGCTGGAAGCGATTTAAGTTGCAACAAAGAACTGCCGAATATCAAACACGTATAATTACAAATTCTACAAACGCAAAATGTAATTCACAAATAGTAGTTAGAAATGGGCAAATTTCTAAAAATGCGTGTTCTATAATAAATCCAAAAAGTGTTAAAGAATTGCATATTAAACCAAATTGTAAAAATAATTTACAGTTATCATGGGATGCGATTTCCCAATTATCTCCAAAAGAGGTTGATAAATATTATTATGAAGGCAATGATCCACCTATAACTTGTGGAAAATATTACACTCAGCCACCCACTGACGAAAGAAAAACTACGATTGATTTTGTAAATGGTCAATATTGTAATAGAATGCAACAATGGGAAACTAGATAATATCTGATATATATATATAATAATGTCTATATCAGATAAATGTGATTGTAAATGGAATACAACTGCTAAATGTACGGACACAATATGTTGTTGTCCAAAACCTATCGGTTACTCTGGATTACCAACCTTGCCAGCTGGCGTAGATAAGTGTTCTGATCATAACAAAGACTGTAATCTTCAATGGATTAATAAATCTTCCATAAGATGCGATCTACCCAATGTTTATAATACGCCATATTATTTTAAATGGGGCACTAAAAGTAAAAATTTTGGGAATGAAAATAAAAATAACTGTTGCCACGGTGAATTTTTATTCAAAAACAATGGAAATTTTATCACAAAAAATTCTAGAGGAGGCACTTTGGGAGATATTTCATATCCCAGAAATCAACTTGGGAGATGGAATCAATCAAATACTAATACAAAATTATTTCCTGTCATATCAGTTGGAAGAAGGGCAAGGCCTATAAATCCCGATTATGTCAATGTACCGCCAGAAAAATGCAGTGAAAAACGGGCTAAGTACTTAAATACAACAAACCCTAGTCCTCTAACTACTGTAAGGCAATCTGGGAGATTATTTAAAAATGCCCACCCTAATCAATCAAAAAGACAATTATTTTCTTATTTAGCTAGAAATAGAGCATATTTAAAACGATAATTTAAAAGTGAATCATTTCCAAATCTTGGACTTTCCAATATTCTCTACTACCATTGGGCAATGGCCTTGCTATTATGAATGGTACTTTCTTGGCGTCCATTTCAAGCTTTGCAATAGTAAATCCATCAATAACACCGCGCGCTACTTTAATAAATGGATCGGCGCCATTATTTAGTTGTTTTGCTCGAATGCCTACGATTCTAGCATATTCATATTTACTAATAAATGGATACGTTCGATGTAAATCATCTACAATTAGTCCTTTATCGTTTCTGACAATATTACATAATGCTAAAATTTCATTATAATTATTTTGTATAATTTCAGGATGGCTTTCAATAAGTTTATCATGGTCTATATCCCTTTCTAATTTTTTCAAACTATCTTCATCATCAGACTCATCATCATCGTCTTCTTCTTCTGTATTGTCCTCTTTATCATCATACAATGATGCATCTATTCCGGGCGGAAGTGGACTTTGTACTTCTTCTTCTTTTTTTGGTTCTTCTTCTTCAACAGGGGGGTTATCGGGATCTGGAGTACTGACTCTGTCATATATTATTTCATCATCGCTATCATCGTTAATCATTTCTATATCCTCCGGATTATATTCAAAGGCTTGTCCTAGATTTTCGTCTCCGGGAATCAAAATTTCATTTTCTTCTGGAAATGTAGGTTCTTCGTTGTTTTGAGACATCTGATATAGTGTAATATGATATTATTTTTATTACAATATATAAATCAATTTATTTATCATCGGCGCTTTTCCATACAGTATTGCATTCTGTACAAAGATATACAAATTTCATATTTGTATCATCGTATCGTAAATAAAGTATATCTGGTTTTTTTGTATCATCCGATTTGGTTTCTTCGTTTGATGTGCAAGCGGAATTTGGACATTTAATATTATTAATATGAGGTAAAGTAGGGTCAAGTTTAGTATATTTATTAATAATGTGCTCGTATGAACTGACAGATGCTTTCAGTTGCGTTTGCGATACACATACATTTTCCAATGAAGCTATTAGTTCATTGTCTTCGTTGCCACATTTTCTACAATAATAGATCAGTTGGTCTTTATTTTCTCCCGTTAATCGAATGTAATACATGTTTTGACATACTGTGCAAAAGTGCATGGTTCTTATGAGATAAATATATATTTTATTATTTATTTCAATTTTTGTTTAATTAATCTAATGCTTTGATTTGTTCCTCAAATTTTAGCTTTAATTCGCTATAATCATACTTTGCGGACATATTATACACAGATATTCTATCTTCAAGATTTTTAAATTCTTCATCATTTGCGAGTTCTGTTAATCTCTCCATGATTTTATTTTTATTCTCTAAGAAGTATTTTTTTAGAATAGGATGGTATGCTGTAAATTTCGATTGCAATGAGCCTTGATTTAGCATTCCGAGAATAGCAATAGAAAAATTTTTATATTCAACCATTCGTTTATACGGTAAGCAGGATCTATGAGTGGGTGAAAACCCCGGCTCGTTGGTCAACGGGTTCTCATTCAATAATGTAACTAAAGTAAGAAGAATACTTCTTATTGATTGACATGATGTCCATTGATCACCTTTCCATGTATTTAAAATAGAAACACAAACTTTTCCACTGCGATATAGATTAGGATTAAATCTAGTAACGCCATCATTCGTGCAATATGTTAGAGCCGGTGGCTTGAACGGGTACTCTTTTGGAAATTTAAACTTAAAAAAATAAAATCCGTGCGCGTAAGGCGTGTCGGAAGGACCAATAATCATCGCCGTCCCTTTGAACATGTTTCCTTCGTCATGAATATAATGAATGCCCTGTTCACACAATGGATCTCTCATAATATCCGCTACATCAAGGAGAAGTCTTTTTGTGCTATTTTTAGATACAACCTTATTTTTCATTTTCATTTTAAATTATATGTTTAGAAATATTTAAATGTTTATAGTAAAATATTAAATATTTACACTTTGTTATGCAGTTATATTATATTAAAAAACTTTTCCAAATATCAATACGAACGTTAAAAAATAAATTGATATAAAAAAATGTCCGGGTATATATACCAAAAACAATGAGTAATTATCCTATAACATTAAATGGATTTCTTGCATTACATAAACATAAAGATGGTGAGGTAATTACCCATACAAAAATAGGAAATGCATCGATGGGAATATATGGCGGTAAATACAGTATTCCCGATGAGGCAATGGATGATTTTTGGAAATTGTATCATAAAGATGTATTTGTAGACAGGAATCCAAGTTATTTAACTGAATCACAAAGAAAAAATGAAGGGCCAATATTAGTTGATATAGATGAAAGATATGACAATGATATTGATGAGAGACAACATACGGATGAGCATATATTTGATTTAGTTGAATTGTTTATTGAAAAGATTAGAACATTTATCAAGTGGGATAATGATACTACTCCGAAGGCATTCATATTTGAAAAAGATAATGCTAACACAACAAATGATGAATATACAAAAGACGGTATACATATTGTAATAGACATGTCTCTTCCTTACGCTATTCAAATGGCGGTTAGAGATAAAGTATTAAAAGATATTGGTAATATCTTTGAAGACCTGCCTTTGATAAACGATTATGATTCGCTTGTTGATAGTAAGATACCCAGTGGTATAAATAAGTGGCAAGTATTTGGTTCCAAAAAGCCTGGTAATGAAGCATATAGATTAAAGAAAGTTTATAGTATTAATGTTGATGAGGATGATGAGGTTGAATTTGAAGACTGTACATCAGAGTATAACAGTAAAAATAATTTAAAACTTTTAAAAGAAGTAAGTGCTAGAAATTTAAATTTGATAAAACCTAGTTTGACCGATTCAGCCGAAGAGTTGGTTAAAAAATGGAAAGTTATTAAAGGGAAACGAAAGGCAAAAATTAAAATGAATTCAGGCGGGGGAAATAATAATCAGTTATTTTCAATGGGTGTATTTGAAACTATTGATAGCGAGCAAAAATGCAAAGCGGTGGTGGATCAAATTTTACAAATGGCTAAAACCAACGATGAATATGATATAATTATGGCACATGATATGGTTAATATGCTTAATGAAAACTACTACGAACCCTATGATAAATGGATGGAGGTAGGTTGGGCGCTTAAAACTGTTTCTCCATTATTGTATCCTATTTGGCTTAAATTTTCGGCAAAAAGTGACAAATTTAATTGGGTAGATAATGATTGTTATAAGATGTGGCACGAGCACGGTGGAAATGGCGCGTTAACACTTGGTAGCTTAAGATATTGGGCTAGAGAATGTTGTCCCGATGATTATGATAAAATCAAAAACGAATGCGTCGATTATCATTTAAATAAAACGGTTGAATGTGAAGAGCCAAATGAGTATGATGTAGCTAGATTAGTATATGTGATGTTTGAAGGTAAATATAAATGTACAAACATTAAAAATAAAATTTGGTATGAGTATAAAGCAGGTAAATGGAAAGAGATCGATTGCGGAACTACTTTGAGACAAGCTTTATCAACTAGAATCAATAAATTATATGCAAAGAAAATTCATGCATATGTTCATCTAATTAACACGGCAGATGATGCGGGTGGCGAGAAAGTTAAAGAGCTTAGACTGAAAAATACGGCTTTATCTAAAATGGCATTAAAACTAAAGAAAACTTCATGGAAACAAAATATTATGAGAGAGTGCTGTGAGTGTTTCTTTGATGGTAATTTTATTAATCTTTTGGATAAAAATACGGATCTTCTTAGTTTCAAGAATGGAGTATTGGATATGGCAAAAAAGGAATTTCGTGAAAGTAGATCTGATGATTATTTATCGTTGTCCACAAATACAAATTATATTGAATATAATTCAGATGATGATGAGCACGTTGAGATCAGGGGTGAAATTACTGAGTTTATGGAGCAATTGTTTCCAGATCCTAGTTTGAATAGATATATGTGGGAACATTTGGCGAGTGTATTGATTGGAGATAATCGAAATCAGACTTTTCATATTTATACTGGATGTGGTAGAAATGGTAAATCAAAATTGGTAGAACTCATGGGATTGGTCTTAGGAGAGTATAAGGGATCTGTTCCGCTGGCTTTAATTACACAAAAAAGAGGTAGCATTGGAGGTGTTTCACCCGAAGTTGCTCAATTAAAAGGACTACGATATGCCGTAATGCAGGAGCCTTCGAAAAACACAAAGATGAATGAGGGTATTATGAAAGAGCTTACAGGAGGGGATCCTATTCAAGGCAGAGCACTATTTAAAGACACTGTTACTTTTATTCCACAGTTTACATTAGCGGTTTGTACGAATCATTTGTTTGATATTCAAAGTGCCGATGATGGTACTTGGCGTAGAATCAGAGTTTGTAATTTCGCATCTAAGTTTGTAGATACCCCTTCAGATAAACCCGAAGATTTGGAATTTAAGGTTGATAGAAATATTGATAAAAAATTTAAAAGATGGATTCCAATCTTCACAAGCATGTTGGTTGAAATTCTGTTTAAGACAGATGGCCTAGTTACTGACTGTGATGCAGTACTGGCTCCTACTCAAAAATATAAAGCACAACAGGATTATTTTACAGGCTTCTTGAAGGAGCGTATTGTAAAATTGGATGGGTCTAAGATTAAGAAACGCGATGTTCTTAATGAGTTTCAGGAATGGTTCAGTGAATTGTATGGTGGTAAAGTACCAACTGGTAAAGAATTATATGAGTTCCTTGAGAAAGAACTTGGTAAGCCAACACGACTTGGTTGGAAGGGGTATAAGTTATATCATGCTCACGATCTAGTAGATGATATGGATATACAACCCAATGGTCTCTAAATAATATGAATTGTTTAAAAAATTCAAATTATTTTTATCTTCGTCTTCTAGTACGTTTTTTCCTTTTACGTGTTGATTTTTTCTTTTTGCGCTTATGTTTTGTTTTATGTTTTCTCTTTCTTCTCCTGCGTCTAGTTCTTTTCCCTCCTCCTTGTGATGCAGATGGTAATGCCGTAGGTGTGGCGAAAAGATCTCGGAACTGATTATATAATTTACCAACCCGTTCATTTGTTGCATTTTTTAAAGAATCAAATCCGCTCGTTACAGCATTTCTTGCGGAGGTGCTTTGGGCTAAAGCTAGAGATTTGAGTGTATCTCCAGCATGACTTATTCCTTCGGAAGCATTGTTTGCTACATTGCTTAATGCAGATTGCGTTTTTGCGAGTGAATTATTCATTGCCATTTTATGATCTTCAGGTGATAAAACTGGTACAGCCTTTTCCGAAGGTTGGGTTACTGGTGTGATTCTTTGATCTAAAGTAGCTTCTGTGATTTTCGGGAGATTTTCTTTTGCCATATCGCCAAAATTATTGATAGCTGTTTCTAAATTAGTAATTTTTTTATCTACTTCTTTTTTTGTTGATGGTAGTTGTACTTCTCTAAGAACACTTGCTTGAGGTGATTGTGTTTGCATTTTTATTTTTTGTTCTAGATTACACATTTCTTTTGCTGTAGCAGTCATGACACCTTGTAATGATTTTTGTAATAATTTATCCATCATTTTTTTATTAGTGATACGGTGACCAAAGCATTTTATTTCTTTACCGTCCCCCATACCTACATTGTATTGATGTTCTGTCCAAAAATTTTTAGGTAATATATGATGATCATCGTTCATTTGATATATAATTAGATTAGAAAGAAATCTAGATATATATCTATGCTTTCACTCTTTTGTATAATTCCAAAGCTGCTAAACCACCCGCGACCTGTGCAATAATATAAGGAAGTAAGTCTTCTGATGGCAACTTACCTGCTGCTACCATCATAACTGAAACCGCTGGATTAAAATTTCCTCCAGAGAATTTACCCAAAACCATGATAGCAACTGCTAAAGCTAATCCAATTGGAATTGCTGACCCTGTTGCCATAATAACATACAGAAAAAAGAAAGTGCCTAAAAATTCTGCTACAAACTTGTTCATTATATATTATTTAATAGATAATTTATAATGAGTATTATAATATTTAAAACTTCAATAATCCAGCACCAGTTATTTTTTGATCGCACGCGTATTTGCAAGATTTAGTATTAAATAACTGTCTAGAACCGCCGTACAACCGTCTCCATTTTGTAACATCTGAACCCGATCCTCCATTGGCGGAATAGATATTATTACATTTGCCACCATATCTTGGTTTCTTAGCTAATCCGAATACTGGTCCATACGCATAAACTTCATTACACTCTTCTCCTTTGAATTTTTGCCCATCTGGCATGCAATTTTTGATTTGCTTAATAACTGCAACGCGTCGTCTAATATTATTTTCCCTTGCTACCTGACTACCTTGTAATTTGGTAGGCGCTGGCTTTCTTGCGCTGTTTAGTTCACGCAGTCTGATAGCACAACCTTTATTTTTTGCTTCTCCTTTAATTCCGAAAAGAGGTTTCAAGGGTTTTAAACAACATGTTTCAGAATTACCATATCTACATTTTGGATCAAATTTACAGTTTGGCATTTATATATTTACTAAATATAATTTTCTATCCAAATGTAGACTCCCCGCTATAAGAAATATATAAAAAACCATCGTCATCTTTATAACTTTCATAATATTGAGACAAAAGTGCAGAAGTAGTTGGCATAACGTGGTCATTTACAAATAAATAAATTCCTTTATCGGATGATAATTTTAATCTTTTTCGAATTACATACATAAAATTAGCTATTGATAAATCATTGGGTACTAAATATTTTTTTCTATCTATATCAGGTACATCATCATCATTTCCCCATTTTTCACAAATAATAGGAATTCTTTCTGGGTATTTTTCTCTTATCCTAGTAGATTCATCCAATCTTTTTTGAAATGGAAAATTATCTCTAAAACCTTTCCGCGCGGGTTTTAGATTATCGTTAAAAAATCTTTCTAAACTCTTCTTCATTAATAAAATAGTGAGACTTTTTCTAAATATTTTATGCTAATTATTCTGTAATTACTCTTGGGGCAATATTCATTGTAATTAGCTCTTGCGACAGTAACTTGAATGCGTATGGAATATTAATCCTTGAAAAGCCGGTTCTATTACCACAAGTTCTACACTGATGAATATTCTTTTCATCATTAAACACGGCAAATAATCCGCAGGATTTACAAGCATATACATGAAATTTATCCGATGAATCATATAAACGGCCTTTGGTAAAGCGACTACATCCGTGCGATACCATACAATCACGTTCCATTTCACCATAACGCAAACCACCTTCACGCGATCGACCTTCCGCAGGCTGTCTTGTAAGTACCACCATTGGTCCTGATCCTCGAGCGTGTTGCTTATCATTAACCATATGCTTTAATCTTTGATAAAACGCTGGACCTATGAATATATCTGTTTCTAACTGTTCACCTGTTTGACCATTAATCAATATTTTATTACCACGACTTTCATAACCTTGTTTTGCCAATAATTTACATATATCGGATATGGGGAAATCATTAAAACTTGTTCCATCTCCAAAGAGTCCTAGTTCAAGTAGAACCATTCCCAAAAGGGTTTCCTTTAATTGACCAATTGTCATTCGAGAAGGAATGGCGTGGGGGTTTATAATGATATCTGGTCGAATACCATCTTCGCCAAAGGGCATATCAGCTTCAGGCAACACTACGCCTATAGTACCCTTCTGACCATGCCTTGACGAAAATTTATCACCAATTGTGGGTTTACGTCTAGTTCTAATTCTAACCTTTGCAAAGGTATAACCATCTCCGTTGCGATGAACGTAATTTTTATCAATATAACACTCCTCGTGAGTTCTATGAGCTTTGCTATGATCTTGATATTTTATCACCTTAGTATGATCATTTCGATTTGCTTTAATTGGAATCACTTTACCAAGTATGATATCTTTGTTTTCAACAAGTGTATTTTCTGGAATCACCCCTTTATTATTTAACTTATTGTAATTTCCAAATTTCATTCCTTTAGTCTTTGAAGCATCGGGTTTGCATCTAATCTCTTCATCTCCATGGATTTTCTTGTCCTCATCTTTATCAGAATGATAAATAGTGGCGCAAAATAATCCTCTATCCAATGCTGCTTGATTGAATATAATACTATCTTCCTGATTATAACCGGAATAACACATGATTGCCACATTAACCATTGTCCCAGATGGAATTAAATTTAATTTCACAAAATTCATTAATCTTGTATCTACCAAAGGTCTCATTGGGTAATGTAAGATATATGCGGTTTTATCCATTCTGTTATCAAAATTTGTAGCATACATACCCATTGCTTGTTTACCCATAGCGCATTGATAAGTGTTTCTTGGAGATTGATTATGTTCTGGAAACGGAATACAAGAAGCTAAAATACCAAATATAGTACTAGGATGAATTTCACAATGAGTGAAATTATATTTGAATTTATTTTCATGATCATTCAGCATTTTATTTGCCGTCATTGCAACCATTGAATAATTTTGTTCTTCTGGGTCTAAATATTCAATTATGGAATCCGAGATTTCGTGATTCAACATTAAATCATCCCATTTCAAGTCTCCTGAAAAGATTTTTTGAGATATTTTTTCATCAATAAGTAAATTGTTATTTTTAACACGCAATAAAGGGCGCGTAGGTCTTCCAGCATCATTACATATTCTTATTTCCTGAAATCGACGATCGAATACTATACCTGTATAAATATTTAAAATACCATCGGCTTTTTTTTCTTTTAAGAACTTGTAAAGTTCTATTGGTTTATCGGTAATGCCTATCCACGCGCCATTAATTAATACCTTTACTTGATCATACAAATCAATCGGATCACACTCATCAATGGGTTGAATTCGCTCTTCAACAATCGCGTATATTGGCTTACTATCAGATCGAATAGTCATATGGGCCAAATAAGATAAATTTTTAACAACGCCAACTGGAGCTCCCTCTGGAGTCTCAGCTGGACAAAGATATCCCCAACTTGTACCGTGAAGCTTTCTTGGGGGGATCAACTTTCCACTTTTATCAATAGGCGTATTTACTCGCCTTAGATGCGAAAGACTCGAAACATATGTTAAACGATTTAATACCTGCGCAACACCTACTTTATTGGAATTCGAGTTTTTAACTCCAAAATCTCCAGTAGCCAAAGCTCTTTTGATTCCATTTTCAATAGTGGTAGATTTTACAATTTTATAGATATTGGTGCGATTGATAATATTCAAGAAGTTTTCTGTTGATCTCCAAGATCCATTATTTATTTCTCTGACAATTTGTTTGGACATATCTTTCACTAATTTATTGAAATAATTCCTGAATAAATTATTTAAGAGAGTTCCGGTCAAATCAATACGTTTATTTAAATAAGAATCACGATCATCTATTTTTCGCCACCCAAAGCTTGTTGAAAGCAATTTATTTGCCATATAGCCCAGAAAATATATCTTTTGTTTCTCAGTAGGACAATGAGGAAATAAATCATTATTCAAAACATTAACTGTAAATTCTTTTTTTTTCTTTCACCAGTCTCCTTATCCATATTAATAGGCGTATACATGGCATATGATACTATATAATTCAATGCATCTTCTTTTGTAAGATATTCATTGGCTTCTATAATAGAAGCTTTCAAAGCATAAAGCATCCTTTTCATTTTCTTTGCCTTGGTATTCAGAATAATGAATGAACAAATCTTTTCATCTTCATTGATTCCCAATGCACGAAATAGTATAAATAGTGGTATAGGTTGTTTAATTCTGGGAATTTGAATTTGAATTGGATGTCCGAAACCATTATTCTTTGTACAAATTACAACTTTGATTTGTTTTGGAGATATACATTTGAAATCAGGGATCGATTTGATTTCTGCTGCCCACGACCATTTATTGTTATTTTTTTTAATATTGAAACACATCACCCTATTTTCAGCTGCTCTTTCTTGTGCGATAACTGTCTTTTCCGAACCGTTGATAATAAAATATCCTCCAGCATCAAACCTACATTCTCCCGTAATATCCGCGTTTAAATGAGAATTCTGTGTTAAAACGCAAATCTCGGATTTTACCATAATTGGTAATTTTCCAATATGGATTTTGGGCAACTTCTTATAATGAGTTTCGCACTGTTGAAGATTTTCGCCAGATCTGTGTATAATTTTAATATCCATATCCAGCGTCATAGCCGATGCATAAGTAAAATTACGCATTCGCGCTTCTTGTGGATACATGATTTTTGTAGCGCCATTATTTTCATGAATTTGTGGTCGATAAATATTAAAATTTGTAAAAGTAATGATTAATTCTAATTTATATTTTTTACTTTCTTCATCATAATCCTGCTCAGAATGGATGGTAACGGGGTTAAACATGTCAATCGTTTTCTGAATTTGCGTGGTTGCAAAATCATTATAAGATTCAAGTTGATGACGTATGCACCTTGTTAAATGTTGACCCTTGAAATAAGTTTCGATAATCTTCCATGATAATTCGTCTGAGACGTTCCTATTATTAGACATGATTTCCAAAGACATTATGAATTAATTTATATTTCAATTTATCTTTAAATAGTAATTAAAATAGTAATCAAAATAATATTAGGTTAATATATATGAGCAATCCAAAAAATCCCAATAAAAATACCGACCCTAGTAATAATAATAATATAAATCTTATCATTACAAATGACCCGAGTAAAAATATTATTAAAAACCCCTTTATTCTACCCCTACAAGATTCTAAGGAAAATAAAACAAATAAGACTAATGAAGTATCTACTGATAATATAAAAACAGATATAAATAGTAATACTGTATTATTCACAATGAAAATGGATACTATTTTGAATGAATTAAGAAAGAATAGAGAAGGTAATAAGAGTAAGAATGATAAAAATAATAAAATATTTGCAAATAGTTTGGATTTAACATTTAAGGATATTAAGGATCCTAGTAGAAATCTTTCGCTAATTCCATTTACTAAACCCAAAAATAAAGATGATATGAATGATATAATAAATAAAATTCATGAGCGTTATAATTTTATATACAATAAAGATGCTTCCGCGAATAATGTTAAATCGGCCATTAAACCAAAACGTATATTTAAGAATACGGGAATGCAATTCCCACCCCCACCACTGCCAGATAAATTTGACTCTTTATTTATCCAAGGTCGTAAGGTTCGATCAAATTCATTAAATGCTAAAACTAATACAAATAATGTAAATTGGGCACCTGGTGAAAGTTGGGCTAATTGGGATAAAAAATGGTCTCCACCACGCGCTAAATTTCCCCCACCACCTCCGCCGTTAAGTATCAAAAAAACAAAAGTTGTCATAGAAAGAGAAATTAACGGACTAAATGATCTTTTAAAATTAATAGAAGATTTTCCTTTGAAGGTGGATATAGAATACAATATAAATATGAAAGCTATACATGATATTAAGGCACCTCTTACTGAACTGGATAACATGATAGGAATGCAAAAGTTAAAAGATTCAATAATAGATCAAGTAATATTCTTCTCTCAAGAATTGCATAAGGACAATGATTTTATGCACACTGTTATATACGGCCCTCCCGGAACTGGTAAAACTGAAATTGCTAAGATAATGGGTAAAATATTTTCTTGTATCGGAGTGTTAAAAAATAATAAATTTAGAAAAGTAACGAGAGCAGATCTAATAGCTGGTTATTTAGGACAAACAGCCATTAAAACAAGAGATGTAATTGCAGATTGCTTAGGTGGGGTTCTTTTTATTGATGAGGCGTATGCTTTAGGTAATAGAGAGAAAAGAGACAGTTTTGCAAAAGAATGTATTGATACTTTATGTGAAGGATTGAGTGATCATAAAGATAAATTAATGGTAATTATAGCAGGGTATGAAGACGATTTAAATAAATGTTTTTTTTCTTATAATCAAGGTTTAAATTCTCGATTTCCTTGGAGATTTCATACAGATGATTATAAAGCACCCGAGTTAAATCTCATATTTCAGAAAAAGGTAAAAGAAATCGGTTGGTCCTTGAAAAAAAATGTATCAGATAGTTGGTTTGAATCAAAAATGGAGTATTTTAAATATTTTGGTCGTGACATTGAAACATTGCTGGCAAAGACAAAAATAGCGCATGGTAGGCGCGTTTTTTGTAAATCACAACAAGAGAAACGTGTTTTAACCATTAAAGATCTTGATAAAGGGTTCGATATGTTTATTGATAATAATGAAGTTAAAGATCGTAAAGATAAATCCCAAAGTATCATACAACATATGTATGTCTAAATCCGTTTATTACGCCTCTTTTTAATAGATTATTTTATTAATATGAGCGCAAGAAAAACCATTCAAATTAATCCTGACTTTTTTAAACTTAGTGGAAAAGGTAAAACACGAAGAAAAAAAGAGAAGAAAGAAAAGAGAAAAGATCTTAGAATGTCTATTAAGCCAAATAATATTAAAAAAAAATTAATGGCAAAAATTAAAGAACATCAAAAGCAAAAAGCAGACGAAAATGTAACGGTTCTTTCTTTGAAAAAAGACGAGGAAGCTCAAGAAAAATTTACTAAAGATTTTAATAAACAAATTGATTATTTAGAAAAAATTATTGGAAATAAAAAAGAGAAAGAGCGTAAAAAGAAAAAAAGAAAACGAACGCGAAAACGACCAGATACCGTTGATTCAAATACATCTGAAATTAAAACATCCATTTCGACATCATCTATAAATATCCCTACTGCGCCACCATATGGTTGTTTAAAAAATGGTACAAAGCCTACTTATTCTCAATATAAAAAAACATTGAAAGTGAGAGAAAAGATATCATTCACCGACGAAAAAATTGTTCCTAATTTAGTGCCAAAGGAAAATACACGCGAAGATAAACTTAACAAACTTAAAAAACGATTGGCTACTCCGAAAAAAGCGAAACCAATTCAACGGTTAGTTTCAGTAAAAAAAAACAATTAAGATTTATAAATTAGGAAAAAATAAAAAGGACGGTAATATTGGAGTGTTAGTTAAATCTGGAAAAACACGAAGGTTAATTCGTAAAGAACACGAAGTATTGCGTAAAAAATGTGTATCAGAGATTAAAAGTTATCTTAGAAAACATAATCTCATTAAAATTGGTTCATCGGCACCTGAATCTGTTTTAAGGCAGATATATGAAGACTCATTCTTAGCAGGCAATATATACAATAAAAATCCAGATAACCTACTACACAATTACTTGAATGATGAGACTTTTAATTAATCAAATGATATTAAATACATTTTAGATCTTTATATAAATGACATTAATTGCAGATTATATAAAGAATGAAAATAAATATATTAAGCGATATGGACCAAAGACAATGTTTTTGATGCAGTGTGGTTCATTTTTTGAGGTATATTGTTGTAAAAGCAATGGTTCTTTTTTAAATAATAGAATCGTTGAGTTTTCACAAGTTTGTGAAATGAGAATCGCAAATAAAAAATCAAAACATGAAGGGATGCCCGTTTATATGTCGGGATTTCCAGAGATACAATTGGATAAATATATTAAAAAGTTGAATGAAGCGGGATATACGGTTCCGGTATGGATACAAGAACCTACAAATCCCAAAATAAGGAAAGAATATGGTATATTTTCGCCAGGAACCAATTTTGATCTAACTCAAAATCAAATATCCAACAAAATAATGACCGTATGGATCGAAATGTACGATAAAACCATGTTGAATAAAAAACCTAGAGTGTGTTGTGGGATCGCTTGCATTGACATTATATCGGGAGACGTTATGACATTTCAAAATCAAGAAGAATACTTTCATTGCCCTACAACATTTGATGAATTGGAGAGATTTTATTGTAGTTATAAACCAAATGAACTCACAATAATTCACAATTGTACAGATTCTCAAATAAATGATATAATTTCATTCGCGGATATTGACAGCAGTCTTATCCATTTACTTTCAATGAACGATGTCAGTGGCGAATGGAATGATGCTATTAAAAACTGTCAAAAAGAAACTTATCACGAGATAGAGCTTACACGATTTTATGATATTTCTGATTATGATTTATTTTATGATACGCATAAATTAAGAGAACGAAAATTTTCAACTCAATCTCTTGTATTTTTATTAAATTTCTTGGATTTTCACAACAACGATCTTGTAAAACAATTAAAAATACCCACGTTCATAAATATTGACGAACGTCTTAGATTGGGGAATCACTCATTAAGACAACTTAATATTATTAGTACTGGTCGTAAAGGCAAACTATCATCTTTGGAATCCTTGGTAAATAAATGTAAGACTTCTATGGGTAAAAGATGGCTGTATCATAAGTTATTAAATCCCGTTACCGATCATAATTATTTGAAAAAGGAGTATGCTATTCAAGAATATATATTAAAAAATGTAGAATATAATGAGATTTACTCATTATTAGGAGGGATTACTGATTTTGAAAGGTTATTTCGTAAGATAATTTTGGGGAAAGTTGCACCATCGGATTTGTCGATGTTATATGATAATTTAAATATGATTTCTCAAATTCATAAAATAACAAATGCTGATAATACATTAAAAGACTATTTAAATTCTCCAAATCTCTCCATTTCTACACAAAAACTGAAAACGAAACTAAATAAGTCAATCGACCTGTCAATAGCTTCAACAATATCTTGCTGTGATTTCGATCAGAATATTTTTATCCGAAAATTAGATGAGAAAAGAAGACTAGATGATGCTGAATATGTATATATGGAAAAGATAAATAGATTGGAAGCAATTCGGAATTTTTTAGATACTTTAATCCCTGAAAATTCTAAAAAAACCAAAGAAAAAGTTAAGGTTCACCAAACGGAAAAAAGCGGGCAGTTTTTAATCACTACTAAAACCCGATGGAAAAAGTTAAATAAACACTCCATGAAAAAATCTTTAACATATAAATGTTTTGATAATACTGAAACTTTCTTATTTGATCAGAGCGCAATAATAAATTCTTCGGCAACAGGAAACAATGTTAGATTGGATTCGCATCAGTTAAATCAATTATATGGAGAGATAATAAGTAAAAAGTCTAATTTTAAAGAAGTGTTAAAAAGCGTTTATAAAGATTACATCCGGTCCTTTTTGGAATTTAAAAATGAATTTAAGGTTATTATTGATTATTTGGTCAGATTAGATTTTCTATTAGCACGCGTTCACGTATCAAAAATTTATAATTATTGTAAACCAACAATAGACAATAGTGTAAATCAATCATTCTTTGATGCCAAGGATATTAGACATCCTCTCATTGAACACCTACAAGACAAAGAAATTTATGTACCGAATGACGTTACAATTGGCTTAGATGATACAGGTATTTTATTATTTGGAACGAATGCGGTGGGCAAGTCAAGTTTGATTCGAGCAGTGGGTATGACTATAGTATTAGCACAAGCAGGATTTTTTGTTCCTTGTAGTGATTTTCGATTCAAACCCTATAATTCAATATTTACTAGAATATTAGGTAATGATGATATTTTCAAAGGATTAAGTTCATTTGCGGTAGAAATGAGTGAGTTAGGAAGTATTCTTAGAAGCGCAAACGATTCTAGTTTAGTTTTGGGAGATGAATTATGTTCTGGAACGGAAACTTCATCAGCCTTATATATTATTAGAGCGGGTCTAGCGTGGTTACATGAGAGAAATTCATCGTTTATTTTTGCTACTCATTTTCATGAACTAACTGATAAAGAAGATATATTGAAATTAGATCGTTTAGTTATGAAACATATGGTAGTTGAATATGATCCTGAAACGGATTCATTAATTTACAACCGAAAGCTACAAAATGGATCTGGAACTAGACTGTATGGTTTAGAAGTTTGTAAGTCATTGGCCATGCCTAAAGAGTTTTTAGATATAGCAAACGGATTAAGGTGTTCAGATAATCCTAGTGCAAATGTTATTTTATCTAGAAAAACCACAACATATAATTCTAAAAAAACAAAAGGAAATTGCGAAATATGTAATAAGAAAGCCCAAGATATACATCATATGAATCCGCAAAAAATGGCCAATAAAGAGGGATTTATTGGAACATTCCATAAAAATCATAAAGCTAATCTTATGGCAGTCTGTAAAAAATGCCATGATAAATTTACACGCAATGAAACCGTACATCGTCGCGTAAAAACGACTCAAGGTTATAAAACTATGGAGATTAATATGTAATGATATATATAATGGTAAATTTCTTTAAAGGCAGTATACAATTTATGGAAAAATACTTTTTGCAGATATTACTTATGGTTTTAGTTTTTTGTTTAATTACCATTTATATGGTAACACATGATATCCATATCCATAATGCGAAACACCATTTAGTAAAAGTAGCTACCGTGGAAGCTTTTGAAAACCCATTCGCTGAAAGTTTACTTTTTGATCCCAAAACAAATGGAGCGAAGGCGTTTGATGAAACATGTAAAAAAGATCCTTATCAATGTCATGAAATGTGTAATTCTCTTTTAGACTCTGAAACTTGCAATATGTCCAATAGTTGTGTATGGACACATAGTAAACCAGACGAAGATGATAATACTGAAGAAAAATGCGTGGCTGGTTCAGATTTAGGAGCTACATTTAATGCGGATAAATACATTAAAACCTTTTTCAAAGGTTTAGAAATTAATATTTAGAAAAATTGATTTATATATTTCTTATCTTATATAAATCAAAGAACAATGATTATTCCAGTGAAATGTTTTACATGCGGTAAAGTTTTGGCAGACAAATACATGTTTTATACCAGAGAGGTTAGGAAAATGAAACTAGATAAAGAGCAAGATCCTGATAAAGTAGTTTATTTAACAAAAAATTACGCCGAAAAAACCCCAGAAGGAGTTGTTTTGGATAGTTTAGGACTAACAAGAATATGTTGTCGGAGACACATGTTGACCCACGTTGATATTGAATAAATATCTTACAAATATATATATGCGTAGAAATAGCTTGACTGGAGGAAAAAGAAGACGTACTTTAAAACACAAGAGTAGAAAATCACACAAGAGACGCACACGCGTAAAAAAAAGAAAGCGCCGCAGATCTAGACACAGGGGTGGTTATTCCGGTACAGGAAATATGATTTTGACACCTGCAACTTTTTCACCTACAAATGCTTACCCGCCAAACGGAGCGGTTCTTGTTCCATCGCCTGGCATTACAAAAGTTGCTACTAGAGGCTCTGAACAACAATATTATTATGCAAAAAATAATAGAGTTATGAAGGCACCAGAATCAACTAATCCTCAAAAACAATCGGGAGGGAGAAAAAGAAGGCGAACAAAGAAAAGAAAACATAAAAAGCGCAAAAAAGCGTAAAACTCGCAAGCGCAAAAAAAGCAGAAAACGTCGAAGACGTCGCCGTTATCGAGGAGGAGGACTATCTGATGTAATTGAATCTATTCCGGGTGGCACTGACTTAAGAGACGTCTTTTATAAATCAGGCAATTTGGCCGGAAGTTTATACAGTCAATATAATGGATATGGTCCAACAAATGAACCACCCATGACAAATTATACGGCGGGACAACCAATTAATAAATCAGTTTCTTTGACGCCAGGGGATATACCAATGCATCAATATATAAAGGATGGATCGTTAGAAGCTTCAAAGTTTAAAGCTGGATATAATTAAATACAAAAGTTATCTTTACTATGTATATAATGAAAAATTTATCTAAAATGTATAATTCATTATGTACGCCTTCTCAATTATATTTAATGTTGTCTGTTATAAGTATTTTAGCATTATTGATGCAAAATTATTCATCGCCAAATACATATACTGTTGGTAGGTATACCGTACCTTTAGAACATCATAATATGTTATTCTTTGTATTTAAAGCTATATATGTTTTAATTTGGACCTTTTTACTTAACCAACTGTGCAAATATGGATATGGTGGAATCTCGTGGTTTTTAGTGCTTTTACCGTTTCTTTTAATGTTTGTTATAATAGGATTACTGCTATTGGCTAATATGAGATAAGAATATTATTAATATAATAATAATCTTTTCTAGTTAAAAACTCTTTAAAAATATAAACATAAGATATAATAGAATGAGTTTTAATCCGGTCTCATGGAAATTACTGAACCTTTATTTTAAAGATAATCCATCATTTTTAATAAACCATCATCTAGAATCTTATAATGACTTTTTTAAAAATGGATTGTCACAACTCTTAAAAGAAAAAAATCCAATACATTTATTTAAAAATCAAGAACGAATTACAATTGATAAAGAGACAAAATTTGTAGGATATACTTTACCAAATGGAAGAGCACTGCCAATTACATATGATGAAATGAGAGAGTTTTTTTCTGATGAGAATGATGATCAATTAGATCAGCGCTGGAAAACTGCTGTAGGCAATGGTCCAACCAAAACATTAAATATCGAAGAGTACAAATACAATGCTAAACTTTATATTGGTGGAAGAGAAGGAACCAGAGTTTATTACGGTAAACCTGTAATTTATGATGAAAACGGAGAGAATAAACTAATGTATCCTAATGAAGCAAGATTGCGAAATTTTAATTATTCATTCACCATTCATTATGATGTTGAAATTGAATTCACTTTATATATTCCAAAAAATGATGGATCAAATAAACATGTCATTGAAACACAGAATATCACATTAGAAAAAATTTATATGGGTAAATTTCCAATTATGATGCAATCCGATTTATGTATTTTAAAAGGAATGGCTCCACAAGTTAGAAAAAATATGGGAGAAGATCCCAATGACCCTGGTGGCTATTTTATTATCGATGGTAAAGAAAAAGTTATTGTATCTCAAGAAAAATTTGCTGATAACATGCTTTTAATTCAAAAAGATATAAATGATATGGTGTCTTTTTCGGCAAAAATTCGATCTGTTTCGGAAGACGCATCCAAACCGACCAGAACATTAGCAGTTAAAATGATAAAAGAACAACCCATGTCTTCAAATGGACAATTGGTTGTTTCTATTCCGAATGTAAGAAAACCCGTCCCCTTATTTATCGTAATGAGAGCATTAGGCGTGATATCAGATAAAAGCATTATTGAACATTGTATATTAGATATGGATAGATATGCACACTATGTAGAAGCTTTAAGGCCATCTGTACACGACGCTGGGTTAGTATTTACACAGCAGGCAGCTTTAAAATACATAGCTTCCCTTACCAAAGGCAAAACGCTAGAACACGCTATGCAAATTTTGATGATTTACTTTTTACCTCATATTGGTGAATTAAATTTTACACAAAAGGCTCTTTACCTAGGATATATTGTTAAAAGAATCCTTTCTGTATCTCACGGAGAAGAAAAACCCACTGATCGAGATAGTTATCTTTATAAAAGAATTGAAATTTCGGGTACTTTAATTTATGATCTTTTCAGAGAATATTACACATTGCAACAAAAAGATATATTTTTACAGATGGATAAGGAATATTTTTATGCTGTTAAGAAAAGCGCTTCAAGTTATCAAAACCGCGATTTTATTCGATTAATTATGGATAATCAGTCTATTATTTTTAGAAATAGAATAACAGAAGCAGGATTTGCTAGAGCATTTAAAGGAGATTGGGGATCTGAGGCCCATACTAAAAAGCCAGGAGTGTTACAAGACTTGAGTAGATTATCATTTTTTTCCACAACAGCACAACTTAGAAAAACAAATACCCCGATCGCAGCAGATGGAGCAAAAGTGGTTGGACCACGTTTAATTAACAGCACACAATGGGGAATTTTGTGCCCCATCCATTCACCCGATGGTGGAAATGTCGGCCTTCATAAACATATTTCCATACTTACAAATATTACAAAAAGAATATCCGGATATCCATTTATTGAGTATCTTAGACAAGAAGGATTTAACATGCAATTATTAGAAGAATGTAAATTAAAATATTTATCAAATGCTAGCAAAATTTTTATAAATGGCGCTTGGGTTGGTGTTACCATAACGCCATTGGAAATGAAAAACCGTCTTATTCTTTACAGGCGTAACGGATTATTTAGTATATATACCAGTATCAGTTGGAATATTAAGAGAAATGAAATACATATTCAAACTGACGCGGGTCGTCCATTGCATCCATTGTTACATGTTGTTGGCGATGAATTAAGCTATGAAAAAGGAGATATTTTAGATAAAATATCCACAGGAGAGTTAAGTTGGAATGAATGTGTGTTGGGTACTGCTAAGAAAAAGATAGATGTGAAAATATCAAATGAAAAAATCTACAAAATAACCGATTTATATAGTAAAACAACTGATTTGGTAGACTCAA
>PVMK01114885.1_pt1 | contig 35979 bp, 32 predicted proteins | sample 1853481 | NCBI WGS metagenome assembly PVMK01 (sample SAMN08533507, study PRJNA380276) | Marine sediment metagenome, whole genome shotgun sequencing project. | reverse complement strand
AACCTCGCACAAAAAAAAATAAGAAAATTGTTGTTGGATATATATTACGGCAACACCCAACCTGGAATAAATTTATTGAAATTGCTAAAACTTTAGACAAACCGCTGGTAATGCGAATGAATTTAAACCAGCAAAGCAGCGGGAAAAAATGGGAAACTCATAAAAATTTAATGAAAACTACATCTCCTATAGTTGATTGTGGAGTGCACTATGTTGATATAATGTGCCAAATGACAGGTAGTAAACCTGTAAAAGTAAGTGCAATAGGAGCCCGATTAACCAATGAAATAAATGAAGCTATGTATAACTATGGTCAGCTTCAGGTAACATTTGCTGATGGCTCGGTTGGTTGGTATGAATCGGGCTGGGGGCCGATGATGAGTGAGACAGCATATTTTGTAAAAGATGTTATTGGCCCGAAAGGCAGTATTAGTATAGTTGAACCTAATAATGATTCCTCTGCAATTGATAAGCATACCAGTACCAATAAATTATTGTTACACTATCAAGAAAGAAATAGTAAAGGTGAATTTGTAAAACAGGATGTATGGATCGATTCAACTGATGAACCTGACCATCAACAACTATGTGATCTGGAACAAAGATATCTTTTAAAAGCAATATCAGAAAATTTAGATCTTACTTCTCATCTCAACGATGCTGTGAATAGCCTTAAAATAGTACTTGCGGCTGATGAATCTATCAAAACAGGTAAAACAGTAATACTCGATAAAAGGTATTAAGTTCAAGGAACAAGCCTGAACTTATATGAGATTATTAGTATTAATTGGATAAAACTTCTTTTACTTTAATCTTCTTATTTAGATTAAATATAATTTAATTATTGATGTAAATTGGCCATCACTTTTGTTTAACTTTGAACGCGACATAACCTGTTAATTAATTTAATTTTAGATAAAAAAGAACCATAAAAATGGTTGAACAATAATTATTCAAACAATAAAAGCTAAAATTATTCAATAAATATTACTCAAAAAATCATGAAAAACACAATTTATTTTTTACTTATCGGAATTTCATTTTTTTTATCCGGATGCCAGAAACAAAACAGGGTACAATTATCAGAAATTGAAAACAAAAATGGGGTTATTTTTTTAAAAGGTGAAAAATTTAGCGGTGTGATCTATGAAAATTATGATAATAAAGAATTAAAGATTCAAGGGAATTTTAAAGATGGTATAGAAGATGGTTTATATGAACAATATTATGAAAATGGTCAGTTAAACCATAAAATAATTTGGAAAAATGGTAAAAAAGAAGGCCCCTTTGAAAAGTATTATGATAATGGACAATTAGAGGTCAAAGCAAGTTATATAGATAATCAAAGGGATGGAAATTATGAAACCTATTATAAAAATGGTAATGTATGGAAGAGTGGAAACTATGCTGCCGATAAACTGGACGGATCTATTGAAGAGTATTTTGAAAACGGAAATCTAAGCCAGGTTACTACGTGGAAAAACGGAATAAAAGAAGGTCCTTATGAGCAGTATTACGAAAATGGCCAAATGCGAACAATAGGTTATTACAGCAATAATTATCGAGATGGCTCATTTGAATTTTATGATGAAAATGGCGTATTACAGGAGGAAGTAACATTTGAATTTGGAAGACGAAAGTAGTTAACTATAAAATACTTAAGTTTATTATTTATGATATAATTATCATGTTCAAACATCTTTAAAAGATGTTTGAACAATGTTTAATTCAGTTATCTCTTCTGCTTTTTTTGATCTTCATATATATCAAATTGCAAACTTGTTATATATTGATAAATTGCATCAACATCACTTTCGTTGAGAACATCTTTAAATGACGCCATACCATTTTGAGCGTATGCACCATCCAATACAATATTCTTAAAAATATTATGTGTTGATTCCTCCATCATCGCCAAATTAGGATATTGAGAAAAGAATTCTTCTGGCTTACCTGCCTGGTGACAGAATCCGCAATAAGCAAAAAACAGGTCTTTTCCTTTATTAAACATTACTTCATCCAACTTAATTCCTGGTGGCATAGGAACCATTGTTCGTACAACTTTTGGAGGTAAAGGAGTTGTGCCACCATTCAATTTAAAAGCAAGTATTCTTCCGTAATTTTGATACTTATGAATAGCAGCAACTTCTTCAATCGGACCAATAGTCAAATTGGTTCCCCCGAATCCCGCCATAACTGCCACAAACTGTTCACCGTCAATAAGGTATGACATCGGAGCCGCCATTATCCCCGTTCCGGTCTCAATAGTTTTTAATAATTTTCCACTTGTGGCATTATAAACCTTTAAATGCCCTGTATTTGTACCCTGAAATACGAGATTACCTGATGTTGACAAAACACCTCCATTACCTTTAGGTATTTCATTCTCCACTTCCCACACCATTTTCTGTTTTACCGGATCCCAGGCCTTTAAAACATTTCGCTCAATAGTATCTGCGTGTGCTAATGTGAATGGTTTTGTCTCTTCGTTAAAAGGAGGGGCAGAACCACCATAAACAATCCCTGTACCCCATTTCTTTTTAGTGAATGAAAAGTCCTCATCAGTTCGATATACCCAGGGGTAAATTATGGTTGGAATGTACACCAAACCTGTTTGTGGACTAAAAGACATCGGATTCCAGCTATGCCCTCCCGGCAAGGATGGAATCACTAATTTAGGCTCATCCTTATACCAACCCTGTTCGGTTTTAACTGGTCGACCGGTTTCTATATCAACATGACTGGCCCAGTTCACATTGGTATATTTTTCAGCTGAAATTAATTCTCCAGTTTCCCTGTCTAGAACGTAAAAAAAATCCATTTTTGGGAGCCTGCATAATCACTTTGCGTTCTCTGCCTTCGATCTTCAGTTTCGCCAAAATAAGATTCTGGGTAGCAGTAAAATCCCATATTTCACCCGGAGTAGTTTGATAATGCCAAACCAATTTACCATTGTCAGGATTGATTGCAAGAATGGATACCAGAAAGAGGTTGTCACCTCCGGACGGACTCCTGAACCATATTGGATAAGGAGATGAATTTCCCGTACCAACATAAAGTAGATTTAAATTTGGATCATATGTCGCCTGTCCCCATACTGTACCTCCACCTCCTGCTTCCCAATTTGAATCAGGATCCCAGGTTTTTGATGCCATCTTAAGCTCCTCATGTTCAAATCCTTTTTTAGGATCACCGGGTACGATAAAAAATCTCCATTTTTCTTCTCCTGTTATCAAATCGTAAGCTGTAATATACCCGCGTACACCAAATTCTGCACCAGAGTTTCCAATCATAACAATATTACCAGCTACCTGAGGTGGTCCGGTAATAGTATATGATACTGTACGATCAGTAAATGTATCTACCCTCCATGCTTCACTACCATCTTCGGCGTTGAGACAAACCAAATAACCGTCGAGTGTCCCAACATATACTTTTCCTTTCCAAACTGCCACTCCACGATTCACCACATCACAACATGCTCTTCGATTATAACTGGCATCAACATGTGGGTCATACTTCCATAATTCCTCTCCTGTCATTGCATTGATTGCATATACAAAACCCCATGCTCCTGACGTATACATTATGCCATCTACTACAAATGGCGTGGCTTCTAATCCTCTTGGTACTCGTCCGATTGGAGATCTTGCATCATACTCCCAGGCAAAACCCAAATCTTTAACATTCTTTTCATTAATATAATTTAAACCAGAATAATGCTGTTGCTTATAATTGCCTCCAAGTGAGAGCCAGTTATTTACTTCATTCTGCATTAAACGATCTTCATCAATCCATCCTATTGGATTATCATTTTTACAACCTACCAACAAAATCGCCAGAAAAGTAATTAAAATCAATTTTCTCATGTATAATGGCCTTAATAATTTAATATATTATTATATTTTTTGCGTACTCGTTTCCAACAGTATGCCTACAAAAATATACCGAATTGGTTTTAATCATTTTCTAACGATTAATTCAAGCTTTGATTCTTTTCTAAACGAGGCGGCCCATCGCAATCGGCCAACCCCATACTTTCCAGGCTTACTTTTCTAATTGGTTCCACTGCATCATTGAGTGCCTGAAAGCCAAAACCTGAACTACAACCTGTTATTAATATTTTTTTCATGATTATTTAGATTTTAATGAAGTATTATTATATATAAGATTTCAATAATTGAAAGATTGGTCTTTTTGTGTTTTCTAATTAGTTATTCAAGATATTTCACAAAATATTGTTTATTATTCAGTCAAACAAGTAGAGTTGGACGAATGCCTTGAATTATTGTCCCTAATGGCTAAAATATTTACCCATAAAAAAATTGATAATCAATTTCATCTTTTCTCTCAATTTTTATAAATAATTCAGATATTATCACCCAAACCCTCTCTATCCAAACTTCGATACTGGATAGCTTCTGAAATATGATCCGGGGAAATGGAATCAGTACCTTCTAAGTCGGAAATAGTTCGTGATACCTTCAGAATCCTGTCATAGGCCCTGGCGGATAGATTTAAAGTTTCCATAGCGGTTTTCAATAGTTTTTTGGAGGCTTCATTCAATTCACAATGGATTCGAATTTGTTTAACATGCATCTGGGCATTATAATGTACTTTTTGCTTTCGCTAAATCTTTTGGTTTGAATTTCTCTTGCTTTGGTAACCCTTTCTCTAATTATTTTACAGGTTTCTCCCCTTCTTTCCTCTGATAATTTTTCAAAGGGAACAGGCTGCACTTCTATATACAGATCAATTCTATCTAATAATGGCCCCGAAATCTTACTCATATAGCCTTGCATTTCAAAGGGTGATGATGTTACCGCCTGATCACTATCCGAAAAATAACCGCTTGAGATTTTGGGTTCATAAGGATCATTCGTAATAGATTTAACTTCTTAACAGGAAATAAAAAATTATTTTATAAAACTTTACATATTCCTATTCATTATTGAGTGAGCACTGGAAATATTTTTTAGAGAATAGAGTACAATTGGTTGGATAAGGATGCAAGGATTCATAGAAATATTAGTTGTTATTAGCTAGTATTTTAAATTATAATTAACTATTTTTAATGGTCATAAGATTTGATTTTAAATAGATAAAAAATGAAACAATCTATTAGTTTTAAACTAAACCACCAATCTGTAACAGTAACTGTTAATGGAGAAGAATCACTTTTAACCGTCATAAGAGAATATCTGGATAAAACAGGTACGAAATATGGTTGCGGTTTGGGTGATTGCGGAGCCTGTACCATTTTAATTGATAATGAATCGGTAAGGTCGTGCATGATTTTGGTAGAAGATGTGGCAGGAAAAGATATTTTGACTATCGAAGGATTAAATTCAAATGGTTCTCTTCATCCTATTCAAAAATCTTTTATGGCACATGATGCGTTACAATGTGGGTTTTGCACACCAGGGATGATTATGAATGCCTACGGTTTATTAATCCGCAATCCGAATCCTACTCGTGAAAATATTATAAAGGGTATGGAAGAAAATTTATGCAGATGTGGTTCGTACAATCGCATTATTGATGCTATCCAAACAGCTTCCAAAGAAATGAACGAAAATATAAAAATATGAAAACAGATAATAATACTGAAATGTTTTTTAGTGATGTTTATAAACCTGTTTCTCAAAACAGACGTGATTTTTTAAAAAAATTAGGCGGAGGTGTAATAGTAGTTTTTTGTTTAGGAAAACTATCTGTGATACAAAGTTTCGGACAAAACACCTCTGAAGATTTGTTAAATTTTAATGCATATTTAAGAGTGAAAGAAGATGGAAGGGTAGATTGTTATACTGGAAAGATTGAAATGGGGCAAGGAATAACTACTTCTTTGGCTCAAGTATTAGCGGAAGAACTGGCAATTTCTATTTATTCTATAGATATGATTATGGGAGATACAGAGCTTTGCCCTTATGATGCCGGAACCTGGGGTTCGCTAACCACTCGTTTTACAGATCCGGTATTAAGAGCTGCTGCGGCTGAAGCCAGGGAAGTATTGTTAGACCTTGCAGCTGAGCATCTTGGAGTATCTAATGAGATACTTGATATTTCTAATGGTACTGTGTTTGTAAAAAATAATAAATCACAAAAGGTTACTTATGCCGCCTTAACGAAAGGTAAAAAAATAGTCAAAACGTTAAAAAATAAACCTGAAATTAAAAAATCTAAAGATTTTAAAATTATAGGGAAATCTGTGATTAGCATAGATGCCGAGTCAAAAGTTACAGGTAAGGCCAAATATGCAGGAGATATTAAATTACCCGGTATGGTATACGCTAAGATAGTTAGACCGGCTATATTCGGTTCAAAAAAGATAAAAGTCGATTCCTCTGGATTATCAATATTCCAAGGAGTGGAATTAGTGCAAGATGAAAATTTAGTTGCTGTTGTTCATTTAGATCCTGAAATTGCTAACAAAGCAGCTAAGAAAGTTAAAGTAACATGGGAAGCGCCTGAGGTCAATACAGATAATGAAACCATTTTTCAATACTTAGATGATAATATAAAAGAAAATAAAGTATTTGAAGAGGGCGGAAACTTAACTGTTGGAAGAGAAGATTCAGAAACTATAATTGAAGCAAATTATTATGATGGTTATAAAGCACATGCATCAATAGAAACTCATACGGCTACATGTTACTTTAAAGATGATAAACTTACCATGTGGGCTTCTTCTCAAACTCCTTTCGGTACTCGCGAACAATTAGCCAAAACATTTGAACTGCCCTTAGAGAAAGTTCACTTGAAACAAATTTTCTTAGGAGGAGGTTTTGGTGGTAAAATATATAACCAACAAGCTATTGAAGCAGCAAAAATAGCTAAATTGAGTGGTAAACCGGTTCAATTGACCTGGAGTAGAAAAGAAGAATTTATGTATGACAGGTTTCGAACTGCAGCACTTATGAAAATAACTTCAGGGGTTGATTTTAATGGAAAATTAAAACTATGGGATTTTGATATTTATTGCGCAGGCACAAGAGGAACAAATCTTTTTTATGGCATCGCAAATAATAGAACCAGAATGTTTAAGGATGACGATATTCATTCTTTTGGAACCGGTGCTTGGAGAGCCCCGGGTAACAATTCCACAACCTTCGCCCGTGAATCTCATATTGATGCTACAGCACATGCTGTTGGAATTGATGCTTTAGAATTCAGGTTAGACAATTTGAATAATGAAAATATGTCCAATACACTAAAACTTGCAGCCGAATCCTTTGGTTGGGGAAAAAATAAAAAAGAAGGACACGGATACGGAATAGCACTTGGAGAAGATGCAGGTACATCCGTAGCAATGATTGCCGAGGTTTATGTAGATAAAACTACAGGAGAAGTACAACCTATTCGGGTGGTTTGCGCACAAGATATGGGACAAGTTGTTAATCCTCATGGCGCAACACTTCAAACAGAAGGAGGAATTACTATGGGATTGGGATATGCATTGTATGAGGATATTGAATTTAATGGAGGAAAAATAAAATCAAGTAGTTTTAATAATTATGAGATTACTAAGTTTTCAAAAAGCCCTAAAATAGAATGTGTTTTTATTGATAAAATGGATTCAAAAACACAAGGAGGTGGCGAACCGGCAATTATCTGCGTTGGAGGAGCTATAGCAAATGCTGTCTTTGACGCTTGTGGAGCCAGAGTTAACCGTATGCCTATATTACCTAGAAGAATTTTGGAAGCCTTACGGAATAATTAATGTATCTCTCTTTAAAAGTATTTATATTATTATAAACACATAATAATGTGATGGTTAGGAAATAATTGTTTTTTTAATCGATTATCAATAAATTAAAAAAACACATGAACGGCTTCATCCTAAAATGGTCTTGTCAGGTTAAAAATTAGATCGTGCTTCAGAAATACATATTATCTTATTGAAACTGTTTTATTCTCTCATGTAATAGTATTTTATTATTGAGCAGTTCTGTTTTAATAATAGACTAAGATTTTTTTGTAAGTATCAATAACAGTAAAATGTACGAATAATTTCGTTTACCCAAACGAATTCATAGAACAGCTAAATTTCCTAATCGGAAATTCAGCTGTTTTTGTTTTTGCGCTATTTTTTCAATGGTGAATGATGTTCATGAACCATCTTCCAGCCATCATTTGTTTTAACAAATAATAAAGTAATTTGGTCGTTTACTACAACAAGGTCATCACCAAATTTTAATTGAAAATCGGAGTGAAATGTTAAATTAGCTACATCACCATAAACTGCAACTTTCAAATCTTTCGCATCGAATTTCACTACTTCAGTTACAGAACCAAAAACATTGCGTTCATGAGTTTCATTTGCCTCACTGCCATTGCGTGGCTCTCCATTCTTAAATTCGGTAAACTTTGAACTATAGGCATGAAAAGCAATTAGTTTATCAATATCACCTTCATTAATGCTGTTTGCAATTTCAACGAAAGTATCTATTACTTCTTGCTTTGCTTCAGGAAATTCATCGTTTACAAGGTCAACTTTTGATTTACAACTTGTAAACAAAAACCCAATAATAATAATCAATGCAAATGTTAATTTAGTTTTCATAATTTTATATTTATTTGGTTAATTTTAATGTTACAACTATTGTATAAACTAGATGTCTTAACCGTCTATAAATTAATATATTATAACATAGTGAAACAAAACTAGTTACAATTGTGTTATGATGATATAAATAATGTACTCTTCAATTGCAATCCTGTATAAAATGATGGTAATTTTAAATTATTGATGGTAATTTTGAATTATTTTGAAATAAAATAATTGAAATTTGAATGAAAACTGTATAGTTTTAAATTTGTAGTTTTTCGCATTGTTCACTCTTCTTATAGGTATGTTGAAGAATTTGAAAGGTTAATTAAAACCTATTTTTCAGATAAAAGAAGATATATTGTCATCGGACTTATTTGACTTTTGAAAATCCAATTTTATGGTAAAGATCTTTATACCGCTCATCATTTCGTAAAGGAATTAAAAGGGGTTCTTCCCGAAGCCAGGTCATCTCTACTTCATGAAAATCGTATGATTTTTGTAGCCAGATAAAAGTATTTTCATAATCTTCGAAATAACAATAGTAGAGTGCAATAAACCACGCAGGGCTTCCTGATTTTTGTATATCATAAAGATTTATCAGTTGATCTAAATATAATTCAGCATTTTCATTTTCACCATCTATTTTAGCAAAAATTGCATCTAACCATATTAAAATAGATGGATTTTCATCAGGGAATTTGATTCTGATTTTTTTCAATTGATTTCTAGACTTTTCATATTCTTCAAGGTAAAAATACAATTTTGTTGATCCTCGCAGGTAATACAAATCATCACTAAACAAAGAATTATTTCTCTGCAATATTTTAAGTGCGGCATCTTTTTTACCAAGAAACATTAAAGCTTCCGCTTTAAAAGTATATAAGTGACTAATCTTAGGAGAATTTTTAATATACCTTTCATTTATAAGAAATGCCTCAGTATATCTTCCGGTTTTTAACGGCATAATCTAGAAGAACACCAGTTATATTATCATAATGAGATTTTAATAATCTTTTTTGATAGTATTTTTCCATCGCCTCAAAATCCCAGTCATAATAAAAATAGCCTAAATGTAAATTATACTCTAGCTGATTGTTAACACTGTCAATACTCCTTGCTTTTAATAATAATCGTTTAGAATTTTCCCATGCTTCCTGCTCATCATACAAGCCCCATACTAATCCACCTATCTGCCAGATTTCTGACAAGCCCATATACGCTTCAATAAAGTTAGAATCTAAATCGATTGCTTGTTCATACAGAGGCAATGCTTTATTAAAAGCAATTTTATTAAACAAACTATTTTGATAGTCAGCTTGAAGAAATATATTATAAGCTTCTTTATTATCAGTTGGATACTTTTCAATGTTCTTTATTTCTTCAGGGCTTAAAGTAATATTAAGTTGTTTTACAATAAGTTTAGAAACGTCATTTTGTAATTTTAATGAGTTTTCAATACTTTCATCATAAGTGTTTGACCAAACATGCTTATCTTTCAGATTAATTAATTGGGTAATAATTCGAACAGAATCACTATATTTTGATTTGGATACACTTGACTCAAGAATATAATCTACATCAAGAGTTTTTGCAATTTCATCAATAGGTATATCAGAGTTTCTAAATTGTTTTACGGAGGTACGGGAGGTTACCAATAATTTTTTAATGCCAGCTAATTTTTCAATAATTTCTTCAGTAAGTCCATTACAAAACCATTGTATATCTGATTCAGGACTATGATCGTCGAAATATAAAACGGCAATCGAAATTTTGGAAGGGTTTAGCTTATTTTTAACAAGTGAAATTATTCCAAATAATAACAAGGCCGTTCCTAGGATATAAATAAAGGTTTGTAATTTTTTGATTCTTGATCTGGAAGCGGCTTGATCTGAATCCATAACCGGAGAAATTTCCTTATTTTTTTCTTTATATTCCCCCTGGAGTAATCCCGTAGTATTTACTAAAACATTTATTAAAATAAGATGGACTACTAAAACCTACCTTATAGGATATCTCAGAAACATTAAGGTCGGATTCTAGAATTAATCTGGTAGCTTCCTGAAGACGGGTTTCCTTAATAAACTGATTTGCAGATACACCTGTTACAGATTTTACCTTTTTAAATGTATGAGATCTACTCCAACCAATTTCAGATGCTAATTGGCTAACGCCAAATGTTTCGTCATCTATATGATCTAAAACAATTTGCCTTAATTTATCTATAAAAGTGTTCTCCATTAAAATAAATTCCAATTAAAATTACAATTTATTTTTTTTATAATACAGTCATTACAAAATAATTTGAGAGTATAAAAAAATATAATAGAGTTTCACAAATCTATACCCAACGGTTCTTAGCAATTCACTACATCGAATAATTTGATTGTTTCAAATTAGATTATTTTTAAACTAGTTATGAATATTTTGTTTTAGTTAAAAATCGCAGTCTTAATAACTTTAAATCAGACTAAAATATAATATAATACATATTAAAAATTTATAAATAAGTGCAATATTTTTATTGTGCTGACCCCTCTACCTCATCCTAACCAATCCTCACTATCCAAACTTCTATATTGAATAGCTTCTGCAATATGATCTGGTAATATATGTTCGCATCATAATTGCATTCTCAGTAACCTCCCCTTTTACAACATCGGTAGCTCTCTTTAATGTGGGGGTCAATGAATTCAATCTATTCAATTGAATTTCATAACTTTACATTTTAACCACCAAACAGATGATAAACTTCTTCCGTAAAATACTTCTGGGGGCTGTGGTTTAATAAAGTGACATGAAGTGGGTAATTACCCCTAGCGATTATCAATCCTGAAAATCAATAAACTTTGCAAATGCATCAACAGTTGATTAAGCCATTTTTAACAAATGGTAATTGAAATAAACAACCTATTTAATTTCACTATTCTCCAATTCCGGATAATTATATGGATCAAAGTATTCTATAGACTTTTCCTTCAAATGGATATCCCAAAAATTTAAAACCACCTTATTTGTTAACGCTGACATTCTTTCACCATTAATCTCACCAAGTTGACCATAAACTCTCATAAATGGCCAGATTATGGCCATATCAGTAAAATCCGCATGGCGACTATTGATAAAAGTATATTCATAAAAATCACTATTGCTTTGCATTTTGAGAAATTCATTTACTCCCTTTCCGTCCTCACTATACAACATCATAAAAGGTGATTTTATACTATCTAGATTCATATTTCCATACTGAAGTCCATCTACATTGATTGCCGCCTTAATTCGATAATCTGATTTCATCACCTCTGTCGCCACTGCTCCTCCAATCGACATGCCCATGACACCTATTCGGGACGTGTCTATAATGTTATGAAAAATAAATTGATTTTGCTGTTTGTCTAATAATTCGTCGAGAACGAATTTATTGTCCTCTACCCAATAATTGACAACTGAATTCATATCGGAATTTTTAATTGCTGATAGCATTATTTGAGCTCTTTCTAAACTGTTTTTAGTCTTCTTCATTTCCTCTATTGCCTCATTAATGGGTATTGATGTTTTCTTAATCCATTCTATGCCTTCGACGAATTTTTCCTTACTCGAAATAAATTCAGGGATTACGGTTCCTGCATCCTGTAAATTCACCCTGAGGCTTTCATAGGGATGAGCAATACTCACAACTATATATCCATGGCTGGCCAAATGTTCCATTAATAAGGTACTTTGAGATGTAAACATTTGCAAAGCATGATTAAACAGAATTACCGGGAAAGTACCATGATCCGAATTGGGAGGTATATCCGGATATGAATGTGTATCGATTCCCTTTAAATAATTCATAAAGAAACTTACTCGATCTGATTCTCCTTTATAAAGCTCTTCCCAAAGTGGTTTTACAGGTGGAGCCTCCTCAAAGCCATCCAAATTTGCCGGATACCATACTTCTACAAACAGTTCTCTTTTATCATTAGGATCTTCAGTTTTAATTTCTGATCTCGACAAATCAGTCACAGAATAGTTTGTAGATCCAACAATATATTCACCTGTTGGAGCTGGTAATTTCATGATGGGCATCATCAGCACATAAAATGCAGAAGTACTTATAAAAAGTATTCCAATTACGAATCCTAAAAATCGAAAAAATAGATGAGAAACAGAACGTTTTAACATAAACAAAGATGAGATTGCAAAAATCAGGAAGGAAAATGACGTCTGCCATCTTATGATTTCAAATATTAAATGAATCACAAACACCATCAATCCTAATTGAAAACAACGTATTTGCAGCTTTCTGTTGTTTCCTAAAAAAGATATAGTTGCAAGAAAGAAAATTGAGACAATCAAAAAGAGTAATTCGAAAAATTGCATGAGTTAAAGTTTTATTTTTTAATTTAGATGTTTTACGAATTTAATTCAAGTTATATTTGTTTTAAATCATGACAAAGAAATAATTTGATTTTAAAAGCACGGTGCTGATTTATGAATCAGTACCACATAATACATTTCGATAGATTATTTTGTTATAAATGAAATTCAATTATGTGGCCAAGTATTATTAATTCTCTTGCCCTTTCTGCAGCCATTATCTTAGTTTTTATCCTTAGGGTTTTACCTGCCAGAATAAGAGATAGGAATCTGTACCTAATGGTTTTGTTGATGTGTTTAATTGTTCATCTTTTCGGTGGACTATTGATGATAAATGAGGTGCTGGATTTAGGTATTTATGCTATATTTTCTTTATCCCTGGTTGTGTTATATGGTCCAGCCTTTTATTATTACGTTCGAAAATTCTACGGCCTTCGAACTAAACGATATTTATGGCATGTTGTCACCCTTGAATTAAGCTTATGGGCTATAATTTATATGCATTACATCGGAGTTATGGAAGTACCTCAATGGTTCTATAATATCTATTACGCAACTGTATTAGTAATTTACTTTATCGCCACTATAAAATTAAGACTTTCTGTGCCTCTTAAACACGGAAAAGGGTGGATGAAAACCATTGCTATTGGCTTTGGAGGCCTAATAATTTTATTCTTAGTAGAGTCTATTTGGATGACAATTGATTTTAGCTCAATTCATAGAATACTAATCATTAACACAACGGGATATAATTTTTTCTGTTTTCTTTTTTTACTCATTTCAATTAGACAGATTATTACCAATCCTGAAGCGTTTTCAAATATGAAGATTAGAATTCCTTATCAACGGAAGAAAAAAGAAAACTCTGATACGGAATTGGATCTAATCTTATCTTTTGTTTTTAAGGAAGAAGAATACAAAAATCCTGATTTGAGTCGCGACGTAATTTCCAAGACTACAGGCATTAGCGTACATAGAATTTCCGAAATTATTAATATTGAATTTAAGAAGAACTTTAACGATTGGGTTAATGATTTTAGGATTAAAGAGGCAAATTTACATTTAATAAATTCTAAACTAAGTATCAAAGAAATTTGTTATGAAGTAGGGTTCAATTCTAAGTCCGCTTTTAATAACGCCTTTAAAAAACGTTTGCACATGACTCCTACTGAGTATCAAGATAAAAATGGATATAGGACTAATGGATGAGCCGGTCAGAGTGACCCGAGTGCGCTAGATGAAATTGAGCATAGTAAACTAAGTGCTTAAATTCGATTCTTTTGTTGTTGAAATTACTGTTTAATTTTTAGTTTTTTTTACATTGATTATCAATTGATGTCTGTTCTACGGGCTGCATGAACAATACCGTCCAAAATGGCATTTGTAAGGCAATTAAAATTCCTATCACAACTAGCACTATTTCTCTACTGGCATATTTAAGATATTTGCCATTTATATATTCTATAGGGAGGTATTTTCTGATGCGTCTGAAGAACTCAATCATACTTGTATATTTTTAATTCCAACCCGGCAGGCCGATACCTTAGCGCTCCAGTTGGCCCGTTATTCAAATGATAAATTGTTACCTTTTTCATTCTGTCCTCTTTACGCTCTGCCCTATAAAGAATTTTATCACTGGTTTTCTTTGTTTCAATGAAGGCTAACGGTTTGTCTATGAGTATTTGTGGATAAATTTAGTGAAAATTACCGCTTTTGTATAATTTTATCCCAACTAACCTTCTCGATCCAAGCTTCGGTATTGAATGGCCTCTGCAATATGATCTGGTAATATATGTCAGCATCATAATTGCATTCTCAGTAACCTCCCCTTTTACAACATCTGTTGCTCTCTCTAATGTGGTGGTCTAGGTAATTTACAATTATTAAGCTTATTCATTTGAAATTCATATATTTACTAATAAAACTTAAATAATATGATCAACTTCTTTAGAAAAACACGTAAAAAAATGGCAGATGACAACAGACCTTTAAAGTATATGAGATATGCTATTGGAGAGATAGTGCTAGTTGTTGTAGGAATATACATAGCTTCGGTCAGTTTTTAATATACTTAATCCTGTCTGATTTTGATAATTGCTATTTTTTATTTAAATTATGGCAATTCTTATAACAACAGGAGTAACAGGAGGAAGTATTACAATTTGATTAGGTGGATTCGGAGGAGACAATTTTAAGGGAACAATAACAGATAAGATTTTAGAATTACAAAATTATATAAAATGAGTACGGTAGAATTAATATCGCAAGCTATAGAGTTTGAAAAAAATGAAAAATCATTTAAAACAAGGAGTGAAAAAATTATAGCTGTTAGAGAAGCAAAGGAAATAATTCTATCATTAAATGAAGTTTATAAAAAAAACAGTGATGAACATCTAATGACTATAATGAAAAGGATATCTGTGATTAAAATTAAACTAGAAAAGAGATTAAGAATTCGATAATTTCAATAATCATGAAATTAATAAACTAAAATAACGAAAGGCTAACAACCAAGATTAACACTCTTCTTATTCAGTTTAATCTTTCTCATTCTACAAATACCACCAATCCAATACCCATCCAAAAACAAAAAAGCCCCCTATAAAATAGAGAGCTAATTGTTGACCCACAAGGATTCGAACCTTCTATAAAGTCTTTCCTAGACCGTAACAAACCGAGCTAAACTGCTGAATATCTATTCCATAGAAAAATTGAGATAAACAAGACCCCTTGAGCATACCTTTTACACTAGTAAAGCTACCAAATAGTAAGATTTCAGCCTCTCTATTTCAGAAAACACAGACGTTCTCCACCAAAAGGTATAAGATGTCCACTTAGAAAATATCATCTGTAATAGTGTTTTTTATAATATATTATTCAATGTATTGTTCTATTGAAATCACTTGTCAATGTTTCTTTTTAGGGAAATTCTCACATACTTGTGAACTTATTTACTTTATGTTTCATTAACTCCTATAAAGATACTACACTATAAAAGATAATCATACGACATATAATGTCAGGTTGGGGGTTTATTTTAATTTCCTATATTTAAACCTATGATTAACTTCTTTAGAAAAATTCACAAAAAATTCGCAGAGGATAACAAACCTTTAAAGTGTATGTCGTCAAATAAATCTGAACTTTTGCGATTTATGCCAAAAGTATTTTATTATTTAAAATTTTGACTCGGTAAATAATCAATAAGTTTCGGACATTAATCTGACCCTTTCGTCCTTTTCTTGATATAATGCGGTCAATTTTCGTTTAAATTGTAGGATTATCAAATCTTAAATCAACATAACAATGAAAAAATTAATAACAAGTTTATTGCTGTTTACAATCTTTACGATCGGTGCGCAAGAGTCGTATTGGACGAACTATACTTTTATTGTAGAACCTGAGAATGAGACTGTCGTCTTTAAATTGATAGATGATTATTTTAAGGAACACAAAACCGAGGGAGTTACCGTATCCATGTATGCCAATCACTTCCATGATTCGGAAAATAGCGCAACACATATGATCGTTTTTTCCGGTTCTTTAGAGGCTCTGGGTGGAATGTATGCAACAGTCGGAGGAGATGCCTGGGATCTGCTCAGAGCAAGATTGGACCACCATATTAAAGATGATTCTGGTGCAAGAATGGGGACCATGAAAAAATCCTTCGGTGATACTGACGGCGATTACCCTATACAACGTTACTATATATTGGATGTCGAAGATGCGGTAGCATTTGAATCAGGTATAACCAAGTTCAATACCGATCATAAACCAGAAGGAAGGTTTGTTATGATGGGTAACTTTACTTCCGGGGTTTCTCCTGAAGGTGAGAACCATTGGGCTATTGTTGGCTTCAAAGATTTTAAAGGAGCCATTGGAGGTGCTAGTGCGGGTTTATCTGCCTCACAACGTGCTGCCCGTGATGCCGGCTGGAAAACCTTCCAAGATAACAACGGAGGCGTAAGACTGGTCCGTTCAGGCTTAAGAGTTCGTTTAGGACAGTGGTAAAATATCATGGTGACAAAGCAATAAAGCCTTCCATTTTGGAGGGTTTTATTGTTATTTAGCTTGTTTCATACTTACTCATTTTTTAGTATTCTGAAATTCATTTCGCCTCTTTGCCTTATCAATTTCGTATTTTCTACACATTGAGTATTCCATAAGTATTATAATTGAAAACTTTAATAATTTCATGACTCAGTAAGAATTACCAATTTCTTTTAATAGTCTCACTAGTCCACAACAATTTAAGGTAAACAACTCATAACAATTATCTTACTAAAACAGTAATAAACAACGACCCTTTACACCTCCCTTTAAGGTAAAAAAAAGGGTTAAAATATACCACTTAAAGGGGGTGTATATCTCCAAAACAGAGACTTCTCCGTAAAAAGGTTTGTGTGTTCACTCAAATATTATCGTCCGTGTTATTGAGATATAAGAGCAAAATAAATCTCGATTTCATATGTCATCAAGATAATAATTATGGTGAAAATGGATTACTTGAGCGTAGCGAGCTAATATATTATTGAAATGGGATTGGATAGTTTAGTTGCGGATATTAGTATCGAACAATTTCCCTATATTTACAAAACAACCTACTAACCAAATGATTAACTTCTTTAGAAAAATTCGTAAAAAATTAGCAGACGATAACAAGCCACTAAAGTATATGAGATATGCTGTTGGTGAGATAGCACTTGTGGTTATTGGAATTTTAATTGCTATTCAAATCAACAATTGGAATAAAGCCAAGGAGTCCAAAATGGATGAAATAAGGATTTTAATGAACCTGGAAGAAAGTCTTAGGCAAAACCTACTATCAAATCAAATATATATGAAAGAGAATATGAGGGTACCTGTTGCTATCGATTTTATTTTAAATTATATGGAGAAAAATTTAAAATACCATGACTCATTAAAGTATCAATTCGGGAACACAACTATGACCTTTCCTATAACGCTTAATTCTAACGTTTTTCAATCTCTTAAGTCAAAGGATTTTGATCTCATTTCCAATGACAGTTTAAAAAATCAAATAATATCGCTTTATAACAATTACGATCAAATTACTAAAAGACATAACCTCCTTTATATGGACATTATTCAGGAAGCTTCAAGAAATATTTTCAATTCAAGGTTTGATGTTTTGTACAGTGCCAATTATGATGAGATTGATTCAAGATTTGAAATTGACAAACTAAACTATGCCATGGTACCAAATGACTTTGAAAAACTCAAGAAAGATAAAGAATATTTATATTTTTTAAAAAGCTTAAAAAATCAATTTTATTGGTATGTAGCAATACCTGATTTATACCTTGAGACACAAATGAAGCAATTATTAAGGTCGATTGAAATTGAATTGAAATTTCTTAAAGATTAATAAAAAATTAATTTTAGTAAATATTAACAGGATATGACATGCAACTAAAGATCATTAATATAAATTCAAAACCTGATTTAATTGAATATCACCCCAACCAACCTTCCCTGTCCAAACTTCTATACTGAATAGTTTCTGCGATATGATCTGGTAATATATGTTCGCTTCTTAATTGCATTCTCAGTAACCTCCCCTTTATCAACCTCGGTTATTCTATCTAATGTGGTGGTATAAATATTTTCTTAATGAACTCAAAATAATTGTAATCTTTCTTAATTAACAAATCAATACAAAATCTCAATTTTAAAAATTTAACTATTTTTAAAGCGGTTTGGACGGATGCTCTTTCCACGTTTATAATAATATGGTTAGTAATAATATATATATAAAAATATTATCTGAATCCTTTGAACATCTGCTATTTTGTGAATTTTTAAATTATAGAAATGTAGCTAATTTTCTATGTTAACTCTCTATACCCTAAGAACGTATATTAAAGTTTCCTAATTGATCACAATCACTGTATTTGCTAATCCATATCATTGTCAAGTCATGATATGATTAATAATTTTACAAGATTAATTCAAAAAACATAAACTATGAAACAATCAACCTTAAGTAATCTAGAAAAAATACCTTTAAAAAAAGAGCAAATATCATTTACTGGTTCATCAATTCCAATAAATTATCCCGGAGAAAAAGGAACAACAATTAAACTACCAAATGGTAAGACACAAGTGATAAATAATATTGTTGAATGGTATGATAAAGCAACTGATTGGAGGGTTACAGGAAAGTCTTTTTGGTATATCAATTCATTGGCTGAAGATGATGGTCTCAAAGCAAAAATATGGGGTAGGGCTGAGATAATTGTGGATGGCGAAAATATCGATGATAAATCCCGTGGAAGATGGGAATTATCTTGGTTTGGATGGATAACCCCTAAAGAAGATCCACCCTATAACGAAAAATCTCCTTTTAGAATAGTTGCAGAGGCTGTTGGTATAGGTAAAGAGGGTGAAGTGAAAGATTTGGTTGCTAAATGGACTTATACATTTGATTCTGATATTGGATTTCATTATAAGACAGAAGGTTTTATTCAAAAAAAGGATTAATTATTATTGTTTATCCTCAAGAACCAGTTGAAATATGACTGGTTTTTTTATTTAGTAAAATTCAATGAAATCATTCACTCCAAAAAACAAAAAAACCTCAGCGAATACTGAAGTTTTTCATTAGCTAACTTGTTAGGTTTTAACACTTAAATACAAACTTCTTACTTTTAATAATTTATTAAAAATGTTCCCTCTAGCCTCCCCTTTTACAACATCGGTTATTCTATCTAATGTGGGGGTTATAAAAACTATACACATCTCATTAACTATCAATATATTAAATTATTTCGAACGATAAAAAAACACAAAGTGTGCATAGAAATCCTGAACAGCTTTAGTTGTAATTGATGATTAACGGTCTCGTATAACCGTCAGTTACGAGGTTTTAAGTTAAGTTTTTTTCATAATAAGGTTTTGGTTTTTTTTGTAAGTCTTCTCATTCTCATAACCAATCAAACCGTAATTGTTGTTATACATTGTTGCCTGCTGCATTTTAATCAATCTGACTTTTTAATGTTTCAATCGCTTTTCTAATTTATTTCAACATCCATTGACAATCGAATATCCCTCGATGAAGCACCTACTTGAATGGAATAGAAACCTTTTTCCAAACTCCATTGCGAGGCCTCTTCTGACCAATAACTCAATTCCGAAATAGGAATTTGAAAACTGACAGTCGTAGCTTCATCTGGCTTTAGGCTTTTCGTTTTTGTAAAAGTTCTCAATTCTTTTAAAGGTCGGTCTATTTTGGTATCTGGTTTTGAAGTATAGACTTGAAGGACTTCTTTTCCTGCTAGACTACCAGAATTTGTCACAGTAACCGTCACTTTGATGGTGTCATTTTGTACAGTCACATTCAAATTGCTTAAATTGAATGTTGTATATGATAATCCAAAACCAAATGGATAAGACACATCTAATTCCGCTGTATCAAAATGACGATAGCCTACATAAATACCTTCTTCGTAATTGGTGTAGTCCTTGTTTTTTACTTTTTCATTTTCTGGTTTTTCTTTACGACTGGCAAACATCATCTTCATAATATCCATCGTTCCGCCTTCCAATGGGAAATTAGTATTTGAAGCGTGGTCATTTAGGTTCACAGGAAAAGTCATTGGTAATTTTCCGCTTGGATTCACTTTACCACTTAGAATATCTGCAACTGAATTTCCACCTTCTTGTCCGCCTTGCCAAGCTAACAAAATCGCGTCAGGTTTTGATTTCCAAGAAACCGTTTCAATAACACCACCGATATTCATCACCACAACTACCTTCTTACCTGCTGTATGAAAAGCTTTGCAAACATTGGCCATCATGTTTTGCTCTGTTTTAGACAATAAGAAATCATCTTTTTCCACTCTATCACCACCTTCACCACTATTTCGACCAATTGTAATAATACCTAAATCTGAACTCGCTACGATTTCCTTCAATTCACTTTCAGTGTAGGTCATTCTTGGCGGAATATATGGGTTAGTCATCGCACTAAAACCTTCAGGTTTTATAAATTCCTCTTTATGTTTAGCTTTGTGGGTTTTAAACAATTTTTTAGCAGCTTGATTGATTTCAAAACCTGCATTTTTTAACCCTTCTTCCAATGAAACGGTGTAAGCCTCATTCACGTCTCCAGACCCCGTTCCTCCCGCGATAAAGTCATAAGAAGTCACCCCTAGCAAGGCAATATTTTTAGCATTTTGAATAGGCAAGGCATGTTCATTTTTCAACAAAATCATTCCTTCTGTCGCTGACTGACGTGCGATTTTAGCGTGTGCCTCAAGGTTTGGATTGTTGCCATATTGATAATTCTGCATCTTTTTCGATTGAATTATTAATTTTAAAATACGCCTAACGGAAGTGTTGATTTCTTCCTCGGAAAGTGTGCCGTTATTAGCAGCTTTTTTGAGGGCTTTCCATTGCTTTTTGGTACCTGGTTCCAAAAGGTCGTTTCCAGCTGCGATTTGAGCGGGCGCATTATTACCGCCAAACCAGTCGGTCATCACCAAGCCTTCGAAATTCCAATCGTCTCGAAGTATGTTCGTCAAGAGGTCTTTGCTTTCAGAGACATATATGCCATTGACCTTATTATAAGATGACATGATTGTCCATGGCTGCGATTTTTTTACAATGATTTCAAAACCTTTGAGATAAATCTCGCGCATAGCCCTATCCGAAACAATGACATCATTGAAATTACGGTCGATTTCCTGATTGTTTGCCACAAAGTGCTTAACCGAAGTACCTATGCCTTGCGACTCAATACCGTTCACCATTGCGGCACCAATGAAGCCAGTCAATACAGGGTCTTCTGAGTAGTATTCAAAATTTCGACCACAAAACGGATGACGATGAATGTTCGCGCCTGGTCCTAAAATCACATCAATGCCGTATTCAAGTGCTTCATTACCCATTGCCGTTCCGACTACGTTTACCAATTCGGTGTTCCAGGTAGAAGATAACAAGGTGCCAATCGGAAAAGCCGTACAGTAATACGTGCGGTCTTCGCCTTCTCGTTTCGGTTGTATTCGCAACCCTGCAGGACCATCGGACAAATAAATGGTCGGAATACCCAAACGTGGCGTTGGAACAATAGTACCGACTGCTCCTGGAACAGCTGTATTGCCTATACCCATCGCAGATGCTATTCCAGAACCTTTGAGCAAGTGGATTTTTTCTTCTAAAGTCATTTGATGCAATACATTTTCTACTCGTTCATAGGTAGATTTTCTATGGTCTTCGTAAATGTCGAGTTTACCATCTCCGTCTCTATCCAGAAAAGTATACCCATCAATGGTCAATTCCTTAATGTCGATATTTTCGGCATAGCTTTTTTCAAAAGAAAGGAAGGTTGAATTGATGTACCAATATCCTCCAAGTCCTGCGATAACCGCTAATAATATGATAATGCCTAATACCCTTAATGAATTCCTAAAAACTTTTTTCATTGTCTATAATTTTAATTGTGTCAATTCGCCACAAATGTAATAAAACTTTTTAATTGTGGCAACATGCCACATATTTTTTATATTTGTAGTATGGACGTTAAAGAAATAATAGAACAAGGAAACAATTGTTATTTACCAAACTTATCGATTGATATGGTGATAATTGGGTATAAGGGTAATGTCTTGAAATGTCTTTTATTAAAAATAGGAGAAAAATGGCTGCTCCCTGGTGGTTATATTAGATTGGATCAGTCCGTGGATGAAGCTGCCCAAAATATTTTGAAGCATCGAACAGGACTTGAAAATTTTTATTTAAAGTTTTTAGCTGTCTTTGGCGATAAAAACCGTCAGTTTAAAAATGTGATGAAAGAGTTTTTTAAAAAAATGGAAATGGAATGGCGAGAAGATTTTTGGTTTAATAATAGATTTGTGTCTCTAGCGTATTACTCGTTGGTAAACATTGATAAAACTCATCCCAGTGTGGATCATTTTGATGAAGCGTTTGCATGGTTTGATTTTGATGATTTGCCCGAAATGTGGATGGACCATAAATCTATCGTAAACACTGCTCGACAACGCCTAAAGGAAGATATTCATCACGAACAAATGACTTATAATCTACTGCCCAAAGAGTTCACCATGCCCGAACTTTACAAATTACATCAAGTAATTTTAGATGAAAATATTGAACGTAGTCGTTTTCAAAAAAAGATGCTCGCTACAGGAATGTTTGAACGTTTGCCGGAGTTGCAGAAGAGTACACCAGGACGAAATCCTTATCAATATCGGGTTAAGACAGATTTATAATCCAGTGTAATATCCTGGTTATCAATGTGAAATTATTGTAATTCCACCTGTAATTTTGATATTTTACATTTAAAGTTTAAAGAACAGGTTCATATTATTTAAGTTGCAGGAACTATTGTGTAAAGTGTATCTAGTGTTTATCTTCTTATATGCGTTACTCTCTCTACTCTATATAATGACCACCATTTGACTCAAATATCTTGTTAAAAAGACTCTTTATTTTTGCAAGAGCTTTTTTATTATAAGGCTCAGAATTAGTTTCCTAAATATATGAAAATTATTTGATTAAGTGTGAATTTACCCCAACCATCCTTCTCTATCCAAGCTCCGGTATTGAATGGCTTCTGCAATATGATCCGGGGAAATGGAGTCTGTACCTTCTAAGTCAGAAATAGTTCTAGATACCTTCAGAATCCTATCATAGGCCCTGGCAGAAAGGTTTAACCTATCCATGGCTGTTTTTAATAAAGTTTTGGATGCATTATTTAATTCGCAATATTTCCGAATTTGTTTTACATGCATCTGGGCATTATAATGTACTTTTTTGCTTTCGCTAAATCTTTTGGTTTGAATTTCTCTTGCTTTGGTAACCCTTTCTCTAATTATTTTACTGGCTTCTCCCCTTCTTTCTTCTGATAATTTTTCAAAGGGCACGGGTTGTACTTCTATATGCAGGTCAATTCTATCTAATAATGGTCCCGAAATTTTGCTCAGATAACGTTGCATTTCAAAGGGTGAAGATGTTACCGCCTGATCACTATCCGGAAAATAACCACTCGGGCTGGGATTCATACTTGCTACCAACATAAAACTACTTGGGTAGGTAACCGTAAATTTTGCTCTTGAAATTGTAATTTCCCTATCCTCTAAAGGTTGTCGTAATACTTCCAAGGCACTTCGCTTAAATTCAGGCAGTTCATCCAAAAATAAAACACCGTTATGAGATAGTGATATTTCACCGGGTTGTGGGTAAGAACCCCCACCGATTAATGCGATATCGCTTATGGTATGGTGTGGTGATCTGAAGGGGCGTTGATTCATCAATCCGACCTGTTCACTTACCTTACCAACTACAGAGTGAATTTTTGTAGTTTCTAAAGCTTCCATCAATGACATCGGAGGTAAAATGGTTGGTAATCTTTTAGCCAACATTGTTTTACCAGATCCTGGTGGACCGATCAAAATAATATTATGCCCTCCGGCAGCAGCAATTTCCATACAGCGTTTAATTGTTTCCTGTCCTTTGACATCGGCAAAATCGATATCTGGATTTTCTGATTGCTCATAGAATTCTTTTCGTGTATCGATCTTCAGTGGTATTAATTCAGAATCTTCCTGAAAAAAATCAATCACTTCTTTTATATTTTCTACGGCATAAACATCCAGATCATTCACTACAGCAGCTTCTTTTGCATTTTGTTTAGGCAATAAAAACCCTTTAAAACCTTCTTCCCTGGCTTTTATTGCAATTGGTAAAACGCCTTTGATAGGCTGTAAACCTCCATCTAAGGAAAGCTCACCCATTATTATATAATCTTCTAAAATGCGTGAATTAATTTGATTGGAAGCAGCTAAAATTCCCATGGCAAGGGTCAGGTCATAGGCAGATCCTTCTTTACGCAGATCGGCAGGTGCCATATTGATAGTGATCTTTTTTCCCGGAAGTTTATAGCCATTATTCTTCAAAGCCGCAGAAATACGGTAACTACTTTCTTTGATGGCATTATCAGGTAAGCCAACCAAATGATAAGCAATTCCTTTATCTACATTAACCTCAACAGTGATGGTTGTTGCTTCAACTCCAAAAACAGCACTTCCGTAAACTTTTACCAGCATTTGGTTGATTTTACCAATATGTATAATTTATACAGAAAAGTAAACATTTGATTAAAGATCTATTATCTTAATTTAGTAAATTAAGGAACAGCCCTTTTTATTTATACGCTAATATCGCAGATTTTACAGATTTAATTCAATTCACCATCAGCATACATTTTACGTAATCTTTTTTTATCAAATTTCCCTACGCTGGTTTCACACCAGCATTTGGTTGGTTTTACCAATATGTACAATTTATACAGAAAAGTAAACATTTGATTAAAGATCTATTATCTTAATTTAGTAAATTAAGGAACAGCCCTTTTTATTTATACACTAATATCGCAGATTTTACAGATTTAATTCAATTCACCATCAGCATACATTTTACGTAATCTTTTTTTATCAAATTTCCCTACGCTGGTTTTCGGAACCTCATCAATAAATATAAATTGATCCGGTATCTGATATTTTGCAAATGCATGACTCATTGCTTCTTTTAATTCATCAATATCTGGTTTTACTTTCCCATTTGTTACCACTGCAGCCAGAGGTCGTTCTGTCCATTTTTTATCAGGAATAGCAATTACGGCTGCTTCTTTAATCAAAGGATGCGCCATGATTGCATTTTCCAGGTCAAGGCTCGAGATCCATTCACCGCCGCTTTTGATCAGGTCTTTGGTTCTATCCGTAATTGTCATAAACCCTTCTTCATTTAAATGTCCAACGTCTCCTGTTTTGAACCAGCCGTCATCGGTAAAATTATCAGATTCCGCTTTATAATATTCACTGATAACCCAATTACCTTTCACTTGTATCTCACCAACCGTATTACCATCTCTGCAAGCTATATTACCATTTTCTTCAACGATCCTGATTTCAATTCCTGCTATTTCCACACCTTGTTTTGACAACACATTGAACTGTTCATCTTCCGATAAGCTCAAATGTTTGTTTTGCAATCTTGATGCTGTTCCTAAAGGTGATGTTTCAGTCATTCCCCAGGCATGAAGCACTTCTATACCCAAATCTTTCACATATCCTACGATCAAAGCTTTGGGCATGGCCGAACCACCCACAGCAAGCATTTTAAAATCAGGTAATTCCCGAGGATTCTTTTTTAATTCTTCATAAACACCCATCCAAATAGTTGGAACCCCATTAGCAATAGTAATTTTAGTTTCCTCTAATATTTCAACAAGGGCCTTAGCATTCAAATGCGGTCCCGGTAAAACCATATTAGCACCTGAAATAACACAACTAAAAGGAAAGCCCCATGCCATAACATGAAATTGCGGAACGATAAGCAACACAGTATCATTTGAACTTATGTTCATAGCGTTTGGAACTGTTAATGCCTGCGCGTGCAAATAGGTTGAACGATGGCTGTACATGGCGCCTTTCGGATCACCTGTAGTGCCACTGGTATAACACATTCCCATGGCTGAGTTCTCATCAATATCCGGATAAACAAACGAAATAGCTTCATCTGAAATAAGATCTTCGTAAAATATAAAATCGGTTAATGTTGTTTTTACATCGCGAGGTGCATTTATCAAAATATACTTTTCAACATCTTTAGTATTTTTGGCAACTTTTTCAAATAAAGGCAAAAGTGTGGCGTCGATAAAAACAACTTTATCTTCGGCATGATTTACGATAAAGGTGATTTGGTCAACAGATAATCTTAAATTCAAAGGATGACAGACACCTCCAACAGCCGGAATACCATAATATAGTTCAACATGTTGATAATGATTCCATGCAAAGGTGGCCACTCTATCCCCTGGTTGGATCCCTAATTTATTAACCAGTGCGTTGGCCAATTGCATGCTTCGTTTATACATATCACTATAGGTATATTGATGCATACTCCCATCCGGATTCTTGGTTATTATTTTCTTGTAAGGGAAAACCCGGTTACCATATTCTAAAATTGAATTGGTTGTTAAAGGGATATTCATCATGAGACCATCCATAAGTTTATATTTTATTATTTTTTTAAATATATAAAATTCTGGTATAGAATGAAAGTTATTGAATCACATAAAATAAAAAAGAAAACAATTAGATAAAATAAATTATTGAATAGCTAATATTTCATAAATATCACTTCAAACACTTTTTATTTAAATGGAATTTTATCCATTGCTCTTTCTGTCATAGCTGTGATAGTTAAAGATGGATTAACACCCGGATTGGCAGACATGGCAGAACCATCGCACACATACATGTTTTTATAGCCAAAAACCTTTTGTTCTTTATCAATAACTCCAGTAGTTCTGTCTTTTCCTATTACCGCTCCACCCAATATATGGGCGGTAGAAGGAGCACCGGTAAGAATATCGGTACTCATCATAAACGCTTTTCCATCAATTTCCTCTGCCACATGATCAGCCAAGGTCTTAGCCATTGGAATAAAAGGTGTGGGTTTCAGACCGGTAGAAACTTTTGACTTTAAATTAAACCAGCCTCTTTTAAAATTTATGGTACTATCTAAATGCTGCATAAACAATAATATTACTGTTCGTTCTGCATAATTTTTTGTAAAATACATACCGATCCAATCTATAGGATGTAAAATAAGTTCTTTAGACAATTTAAAAATTCTGATAAAAATATTCTTCCCAAAGACCATCGGTATTATTGGAATTTTCCAAATACTTGATCCTTTGCCATAACGAACAGCTTCTACATGGCCATGTTCATTTGGTGGGAAAATTGAACCAATAGCAACACCTTTAGACAAGTCGATATTTTTCTTTTTTGAAGTTATTAAAGATAAATTTTCATTGTTGGTTCGAATATGATTCCCAACTTCATCAGATAGATCAGGTAAGTATTTTTTAGCCTTCATGTCCAATAATAATCTTGATGTACCCAATACTCCGCCAGAAAAAATTAATCCTTTAGTTTTAAGGGAGGTTTTTTCTTTTCGCCAGAAGGACGTTGAATTTTCATAAAATATTTCATAACCATCTTCTCCATTTATTTTGTCAATTGGCCTGACAATTTTTACAATTTTTTCAGCTATTACTACTGCTCCTTTTTTTTGGGCCAGATATAAGTAATTTTTATCCAAAGTGTTTTTTGCGTTATGCGGACAGCCCGTCATACATTGTCCGCAAAAGGTACAACCAGCTCTAACGGGACCTTCTCCATCAAAGAAAGGATCTTTTACTTCCTTAGCTGGTTCACCAAAAAACACGGCAACATTCGGCGCTTTAAAATCATCAAGTTTACCCATTTTTTGGGCCACCTTTTGCAAAGTGAGGTCGGCATCAAAAAATTTAGTGCTTTTTATTGCACCTAACATTTTCTCGGCAACTACATAATGCGGTTTTAATTCATTTTCCCAGTCGGCCAAACCTGCCCAATTGCCACTTTTATAGAATTCCTTATTTGGTTTTGGTAAAGTATTGGCATAAACTAAGGATCCGCCACCTACTCCAACACCACTTAATACACTTACGTGCCGAAAGAAAGTTAATTTTAAAATACCAAAAAGTTTGAAGGTTGGAAGCCAAAGCCATTTTTTTATATCCCAATTCGTCTTAGGGAAATCTTCTGCTTTATACCATTTCCCTTTTTCAATTACCAATACCTTGTATCCCTTTTCTGACAATCGCAAAGCGGAGACAGATCCGCCAAAGCCAGAACCTATTATTACATAGTCGTAATCAAATTGTTTATTCATAGAGAAAAGGTTAATTCATTAAAAGTATGTAATAATTTTTGAATCACTCACCGGGTGACTTGAAGTCACCCGGTGAGTGATTCAAAAATCAACAAACTCTTTAGCAATATTTTTATTAATTAATGTTCCATTTCTCAATTGAGCATAATCCAATGCCGATGAAAATTTCCAATCGATTTCTTTGGCAACCAAATTTGCTTTAACAGGGTTCTTATGAATATAATTAAAACACCTTTGTGGATATTGTATTTCGGGCGAAATGTTATTCATTTGATTAGAACCATATTTACTTAAGAAAGTTGGGGTCATTCCATGAAAACTATTAACGCATTCTGCTTTAGTCGATTCTCGAAAAAGTGCACCACTCCTTCCTTCTTGTTTATTTATAGAACGAGTATAAGATCTAAGTAAAATTGCAATTGAATTGTTTAAACTACGGTTTTTCACAGGGTGACTTCGAGTCGCCTTGTGAATCGGGTAATACTTTTCTTGAATATCAGATTTTATTGATAACTCGATCTCATTAATTATTACCATCAAATGAAAGTGGTTTGGCATCAAACAATAAGCTAGAATATCAGCATAAGGCAATATATAATCCTTTATTTTCTTCAGAAAAAATATATAATTATTTTCATTATAAAATATTTTTTGCTTATTATTTCCTTGATTATAAATATGGTATAAAAATCCTTTCTCAAAAATCATATTAATATTTTTCTATTTATGAAAAAAATAATATTTGTAAACACATAAATACTCACCCGGTGACTTTAGTCACCCGGTGAGTATTTGAATATTTATCCATTTTTAGCTCAAATAGAAGCTTATTTACTAATTTATAAAGTACCTCGCCTTTCCTGCTCAGCTTCTATGGATTCAAACAAGGCTTTAAAATTTCCTTTACCAAATGATTGGGCACCCTTACGTTGAATTATTTCAAAAAATAAGGTTGGTCTGTCGGTAAGTGGTTTTGTAAATATTTGTAATAGATAACCTTCATCATCTCTATCTACCATTATACCATGTTCTTTTAAAATATCCATGTCTTCAGCTATTTCACCTACTCTGTCACCAACCGTATCATAATAAGTTCCGGGTACGTATAAAAATTCTATTCCTCTTTTGTTCATCTCGCTTACCGTATAAACTATGTCATTTGTTGCAACAGCAATATGTTGGCAACCTGCTCCTTTATAAAAATCTACATATTCTTCAATTTGTGACTTCTTTTTACCCTTGGCAGGTTCATTGATAGGAAATTTAATTCTTCCATTACCGTTGGTCATAACTTTACTCATCAAAGCAGTGAATTCTGTAGATATATCTTTATCATCGAAAGTTATCAAATTTGCAAAACCCATTACTTCATTGTAAAATTTTGCCCAGGTATTCATTTGGCCCCAGTCAACATTTCCTACCATATGGTCAATATATTTCAATCCAACAGGTTTTGGATTATAATGTGATTTCCAAGGTTCAAAATTTGGTAAAAAAGTACCTGAATAGTTTTTTCTTTCCACAAAAACATGAATGGTATCTCCGTAAGTATGAATGGCAGATCGTACAACTTCACCATCTTTATCTTGTTCAGTTCTTGGGCTATAAAAAGATTTCGCTCCTCTTTTTGTGGTTTCTTCCCAAGATTTTGTAGCATCATCAACCCAAAGTGCAATAACCTTTACACCGTCGCCATGTTTTTCAATATGATCAAATATTTCTCTATTTTCTGTACCGGGCATGGGAGATGTTAGCACAAGCCTTATTTTGTCCTGAACAACAACATAAGATGTTCTATCCTTAACCCCTGTTTCCAATCCGGAATAAGCTAAGGATTGAAAACCCAGGGCTGTTTTGTAAAAATGTGCTGCCTGCTTTGCATTGCCAACATAAAACTCTACATAATCTGTACCTAATAAAGGTAAAAAGTCTTCGGCTTCCGGAAATATCTTTTCCAAACCGTAATCAAAATTATCTACGTTTTTTAAATTGCTCATTTCGTTTATTTATTATCAATTTTTTAAATTAGCTCATTAATCGGTTGTCCATGACCTGTAATAATCATTATCGGCTATCTTAACTGCTTCTTCTGTAACTTTTAAAGGTTTAAAAGTATCAACCATAACTGCCAATTCACCTGTTTCTTTTTTGCCTATACTTCTCTCCATGGCTCCAGGGTGTGGTCCATGTGGAATACCAGCCGGATGCAATGTTATTTGCCCTTTTTCTATATGATTTCTACTCATAAAATCACCATCAACATAGTACAATACTTCATCAGAATCTATATTACTATGATTATAAGGCGCAGGTATAGCCTTGGGATGATAATCATATATTCTTGGCACAAAGGAACATATCACAAATCCTGCAGCTTCAAATGTTTGATGAATTGGAGGTGGCAAATGTACTCTACCTGTTATAGGTTCAAAATCGTGAATTGAGAATTTATACGGGAAATTATAGCCATCCCAGCCTACAACGCTAAATGGATGATACGCATATAAATATTCATGCATTGTATCTTGTTTTTTAACTTTAACTAAGAAATCTCCTTTTTCATTATAAGTTTCCAGCTCAAAGGGAGCGTGCATATCTCTTTCACAAAATGGCGAATCCTCTAAGTGTTGACCAAACCAATTTCTATATCTTTTAGGTGTATATATAGGGCTCTTAGACTCAACTATAAACAACCTGTTGTTATCAGATTCAAAATCAATTTGATATATCATACCTCTTGGTATGACCAAATAATCACCATATTCAAAATCTAAATTTCCTAATTGTGTTCTCAGTTTCCCTTTGCCTTTGTGAATAAAGATCACCTCATCTGAATCTGTATTTTTATAAAAATAATCTCGTAAAGATTTTTTAGGTGCTGCCAAAATTATTTGACAATCGTCATTTACTAATACGGTAACTCTACTTTCAAGGAAGTCATCCTTAGCTTCAACTTCAAAACCTTTTAAAGATAAGGACTTCATATTTTTAGCTACCGCTATCTTTGGCGAAACGTCGTATGAATTTAATATTTTCTTTACTTGTGTTGGTCTTTGCGTATGATATAACAATGAAGACATGCCATCAAATCCAATTGTTCCAAAGAGTTCTTCATAAAGAAAATTTCCATCACCATCCTTAAATATTGTATGTCGCTTAGGTGGTATTTTACCCAAAGTATGATATCTTGGCATATTAAAGTGTTTTTAGTTAATAAAATAATAAGTATAAAATGCTCGTAATAAAATAAATATTTATTCAGGATTTCTTTTTATCAGAAATTTTAGAAGAAGTAATAATTCCGCAAAAAAACATACCATTTTATACTTGTATTTATGGGTTATACAAATATAAAGATTATTTTTTTAGAATTTACTGTATAAGTGTTAAGTGTTAGACTTTATCTAAACTTCAATAACTTCTTTTATTTGGGGGGCATATTTTTTAATGGTTGCTTCCACTCCATTTTTTAAAGTCATTTGATTAACCCTGCAATCAATACAAGCACCTTCAAACTGTATTTTTACAATATTATTTTCAACAGCAACCAATGAAATATTTCCCCCATCGGTAAGTAAATACGGGCGTATTTCTTCCAATGCTTTTTCGATATTATTTATTAATTCTATTTTTGACATTTTAATAATTTTAATACTCTGCCAAAGTAAAACTTTAGCAGAGTATGTATTTTATTTAGTGCTACAACCCGACATAGTTGTAATTCTTACAATTTCAGTTGGTGGTAATTTTTCATTTCTTTTTACCAGTTGTGTTAACATACTTTTTGTTATTTGCACAAAGGCCTGTTCTAAAGGAGAATTTTCCTGTAAGGCTACCGGGTGACCAAAATCACCAGATTCTCTAATACTTTGTACCAAAGGAACTTCACCTAACAAAGTAGTCTTTAAATCTTTTGCCAGGTCTTTAGCTCCATCTTTTCCGAAAATATAATATTTATTTTCAGGTAATTCCTCAGGTGTAAAATAACTCATATTCTCAACAATACCCAAAACAGGAACATTTATATTTTCTTGCTTAAACATGGCAACACCTCTTTTAGCATCAGCTAAAGCAATGTTTTGAGGTGTACTTACAATGACCGCTCCTGTTATAGGAAGGGCCTGTACCATTGACAAGTGAATATCACCTGTACCCGGAGGCAAATCAACCAATAAAAAATCCAACTCACCCCAATTGCCATCAAAAATCATTTGATCTAATGCTTTAGAAGCCATTGCACCTCTCCATATCACTGCCTGACTTGGATCGGTAAAAAATCCTAATGACAACATTTTTACGCCATAATTTTCAATTGGTTGCATTTTAGATTTACCATCAACATTCACAGATAAAGGTTTTTCTTTAACAACATCAAACATTATTGGCATTGATGGTCCGTATACATCAGCATCCAACACACCAACACTAAATCCCATTTTAGCCAGAATTACTGCCATATTCGCAGTTATCGTAGATTTACCTACTCCTCCTTTACCTGAAGCAATTGCAATAATATTTTTGATTCCAGGAATTTCCTTTCCTGTAATGGTATCAGATTTTTCTGGTACTTCAACTTTTATATTAACTTTTACATCAATTTTTTGATCAACATGATCATGAATTGTTTTCATGATCTCAACCTCTATTTTTTTCTTAGCTTGTAAAGACGGATTACTTATTGTAACATCTACAATTACTTCTTTGCCGAAAATCACAATATTGTTAACAGCATTGCTTTCAACCAAATTCTTACCTTCACCTGGTGCAGAAATTCTTTCTAAAGCACCATAAATATCTTGTTTATTAAAGTTCATTATTTTTCTTAATTATAACCATTCTAAACAACAAAGATACTAACTTAATTTAAAGTAGAAAGAAAAGTTTAGTGAGCTTAGTTACACAGTCCGTTTAACATATAAATGCCATGCTTAAGTATATAACAAAGAAACAAATTATTGGATGGTTAAGATCTCTATTACTTCCCAATTAGCTTTTGCATTAATTATACTCTTAAAATAGTAAACTTCTTCCGGTTGCTGTCTTAATAAAAAATTTCCGGTATCCCATTTTTTATTATCATTCAAATCATAAATAATACGGACTTTAAATCGAGATGGTATTAAATTATTAAATTGATATTCGTAGTCATTTTCTACAAACTTCTTAGCTACGATTTTACCTTGATCATTAATCAAATCAATTATAATAGGATAACTTTTGACATTTTTAAGAGTTAAAAATAAAGAGCAATAATTAGACGTCTTTTTGGTTTGAAATTTCACTTTTAAAGAATCATTTTTTGTGCCAAATAAATCAATGATAGCCCCGGGAAAAAGCTCTAAGGCATATTCATTTTGAATTTCCTTTTCAAAATCCAGGGTAATTTCTTGCTTATTTTTTGAAAGAACCGGATTATAATTAACCCGAACAGAATCCTTATTTATAAAATAAAATTTAGTTGTATCAATATCTATTACCGGTACATTAGTGTATAATTTAAAAGTATCTCTTAAGTGTAAAGTTCCGGATATCAAAGAAGCAACTTTTAACGAATCTATTTCTTTTGATGAAAGTTTAACTTTAACAGTATCGTGAAATTTTATATTGCTAACATTTATTAAGATAGAATCTGCATCATATTTATTGTACCAATAATGTAAAGTATCTTTTTCTCTATCAAAACCTGAAACTGATTTGAAATCAGAAGGTGTTTTTGATATGGTATTTACCTTAAAATTTTCAGCATCTCCTTCATATCCAAAAACAATATGACCTTTAGAAATTTCTTTTGGCTTCGTAGGAATTTTAAAAGGTAGTATTTCATTAAAAAGAGTAATATTATAGCTTGTATCTTTTGGAACTGTTATATATTTATTAATGAATCCAATTTTATCTGCTTTGGGATTAAATTTATAGTTTTTACTTTCGTCATTTAGGGCAATTAACAAATATTTTCCTGCTTTGATATTTGTAATATTCCAGTTTACACTGTCAATTGTGCTGCCAACATACATTGGTTTTTCATTAAAAATAATTGAATCATTAAAGTTTTCAACTACCTCATATAACATAAGTGTCGGATTTTCGATCATTTCAAGATCGAAAGCATCTTTAACTGTTCCTTTAACTTCCAATGAATCAATGTAATCACCTGTTGAAAAAATATATTTAAAATTTTCAAGTATATTTCCTTCTGTGTTATCAGCAATGCTTTGACCGAAGTTAAATGTATAAGTTGTATTTTCAAGTAAGGTATCCCTTATTTTAATTGTAATTTTTTTACTTGGAGTTCCTTGTGGAGTAATGGCGGCCGGGTACTTTAAAGGTGGAGAAATTATAAGTTGTGAGCTGACATTTTTTAATTTAATATACTCATCAAAATAAATTTCAATCTCATCTTCCTTAAAATGTAAGCTTTTAAATTCAGGAATTGTTTTAACCATTATAGGCTTATCAAAATCTTTTGGGCCTCCTTCAGGTCGTCCTCTTCTGGCACAACTAACATCAAAAACTAAAATAATTAAAACTACTAAAATGCGAAATTTCATGTGCCTAAATTTATTACAAATTAACAATTAATTTTTCCTTATTCTAAATATATTCTTAGAATATTTACAGGGTATAGGCCATAGTTGCAATGCTGATTTTTATTTTTGAAGATTGTAAAAGTTGAATACTGCATGCCTCAAGAGTTGCTCCTGTTGTAATAATATCATCAATTAAAAGTATATGCTTATTTTTCAAAATTTGTAAATCAGTTAATTCAAATTTCTGATCAACATCTTTTGATCTCTCAAATCGATTCTTTAAAGTTTGTGTTTTTGATTTTGAAATACGTTTTAATACATTTTCCAAAAAAGGAATATTTAATTTATCTGATAAACTATTACCAAAAGTACTTACCTGGTTATAGCCTCGTTTCTTCATTTTACTACTATGTAATGGTACAGGAATTATATAATCTATTTCTGTAAACCGTTTGCTCCTTTCCATTTCTTCACCTAACCAATTACCTAAAAAAGTACCAATCTCTTGTTTATTTTTATACTTAAGCTGATGTATTAATTTTTGTACATTGCCCTTTTTATTAAAATACAATAATGAGGTAGCATTCTCAATAGGAATTCTACCATGAAAAGAAGTCTCAACATTATTCCCTTTCCAGTTACTATAGTTGGTTAAGGGCAGATCCAATCTACAAGGAACACAAATAATTCGTTCTTCTCCGGATAGTGATTTTTCACAAACTGAACATAATTCAGGAAAAAATAAATTAAAAATATTACCTAAAGATTTAA
>PVMK01120360.1_pt1 | contig 35981 bp, 35 predicted proteins | sample 1853481 | NCBI WGS metagenome assembly PVMK01 (sample SAMN08533507, study PRJNA380276) | Marine sediment metagenome, whole genome shotgun sequencing project. | reverse complement strand
GCGATTCCACCTTGATTGAGTGATCTATTAGCAGGAAAACCAGGATGACGGCGCCGAAACCACAGGACATGACGTCCAGAAAACTCAGGCTGAAGTTCGAGAACATGCGGTTTCGCCGGGCCATGATCCGTATCAGTCCGTCACTTCAATCAGCACAACCGGGGTGCCGGTCGCAGTGGAAATGTTGTCACCGCTATGCAATATCTGACCACGCGAGTAGATGACGCCGTTGACGTGAACTGACTCCAGTCCCTCGCCACGTAATTGCCAGTTTCCATCAGAAAGGTACAGTTCGCATCCGGTATCCAGCGTGCTGCCATTGGCCGGTAATGGGCTTGCATGGCCGCCTTTCAGTAAGTGGGTTGCTGCGGCTGAGCGGGCCGGTGTGATGTCGGGCTCCGGCATCCTCTCAACCCTAGATTTCGAATCTGGAGCCTGGTGGGGCAGGGAGGTGATGAAGTTGAGGTCTGTGTCGCGATGTACAAGCCGGCCCTGGTGATGCTTCACGGCCTCGATCAAGGCCTTGTCGCTGATGCGCTCAGCGTGGGGGAATTGTTCGACAAAACCTGGCAACACCGCCACCCCCGGGTCCAACATGACGCGATCATCCGGCGCGGACTTGCCGATAATCCTGGTCGCACTTTCGAGTAAAGACCGAGCCACGACCTGCAGGTCATCGTGGCAGATGCGCGCACGGTAACCCTCAATGTCCAGGTGATGTTCACCGGTTTCCTCAATCGCGAGCAGCACGGCCGGCAAGTGTCCGTATAGCTGTTGCTCGGTATCCGCCTTGCGACGCGGGTCAAACCGGGTCTGGTGGATGAATGCACGACCAATAATCTCTACCAGTTGCTCCTGCAGTTGCAGCAATCCATGACCATGCAGGGGGAACACGTCCTGGAGTTCGACAAAACCATTGACGCTGGTCACCTCGGAAATCACGGCCTGGTGCAACTGGATTTCCAGGTGGTACAGCTTTCCGGACGCACTGCATTGACTGGCAAGGGCGACGCTGCGGTTGACCAGTCCAACCGCTTCAAATGGGCATTGCTCAATAATGCCCAGCAACAGGGCGACCTGGTCCCGGTGCATACTCGAAGGCGCCGCCAGTATCATTTCTTCGGGACATCCTGCCTGTTTGTGGATGTCCAGCAGATGGGCATGGACCAGGTCTGCCGTATGCCGCGCAGGTCCCAGCGCAGGTTGCAATGTCTTGGTATTGAGTTGCCACCAGTAACGGCTGTTGATGTCGCGCGGACGCAACCTTGCCACGTTGCGGGCCGGCTGGCCAAAACGGTATTGCTGCCCCTCCAGCAGGGCATAACCGGGGCTTTGAAACACCTGCTCCCCATGCCACAGTTGCAAATTGCTGTCGTTGATGTCGAGAAATGCGATGGTCATGCTATCAGGTCGCAAGGTGGCGCAGCAGACGCTGGTCGGCATAACGCTGGCAATCCAGGACCATGCGCTCCTGGGATAATTGCAACTGGTGCAGGCAGAACATGATGATAATGCTTAGTACCAGGGCCACAAAAGTGCTGTTGAAGGCGACACCGAGGCTGATGGTTACGCCCGTTATATCCCCTTCTACGGCCTTATGGGCCTGTCCCAGGGCATCACCGATACCACGTACGGTACCAATGAACCCGATCGATGGGATCGCCCAAGCGATGTAGCGAATCATTGACATTTCGGAGTCGAGTCGATCCGATTCCAGGTCACACTGCTCCTTGATGGTGTTGGAAACTGCCTGGATACTGCCGGTTGTAGCGAAGCGTTGCAGACCTGAAAGCAGCGTGCGAGGTAACAGGAGAGCCTGTTCCACAAATGGCAGTGACTCCAATGATCGGCTGTACTCACGGGCATCCTGGGGCAGCACACTGGTTCCATCGGTTATATGCAACAGGTCGCGACGGTGAATAGCCTGCTCCCTTAACACCAGGCGTGCCTTGTAACCCATAATGGACAGTGCCCAGAATAACAGGACAAAACAGGTCTCCTGTTCATAATCCCGAATGACAACACTCAGCGTTCGTTCCGGTACGAAGTCGTCACCGGCAGCCTGTCTTTCGATTTGCTGTTGCAAGTGCGCATTGGCGTTAGGGCGGATGACACCAACGTAAATGGCGTGCACGACAATGATCGAAATTAACAGTGCGAACAGTTGAAAAATAAATTCGGAAGATGGTTGGAGTTTCATGGTCTTGTCCTAGATATCCACTGGGAACGATACTGACAGGTCTTCAGAAATTTTCTCTGAGGGCTTGTAGTCAAAAGGCGAGCTGTTGATGTCTTCCTCGTCCGGGGAAGATTCAACCTCGGTAGCAATGCCGGCAGCTGGCGTTGACTGGTCGTCCGGGGTCTGCTGTGTTTGTACGGCCGGGTCTTTTTCCGGGGAGGGCGGATCAGTGACCTGTTGCGCCGCAATCGAACCGGCAGTACTCCCCCATAGCAGAAAAATCAGGGTCAGTGCAGGTGTTAATCGCGATATTCTGTACATGCTTTACTCCGCGTATCGTGCAATACGAAATCCCAGGTCATCGCGGCCGGCCTGCCCATAATCCCGAAAGGACAGACGCAGATCGGCGATCTTGCTGTGCGCCCAGCTGGCACCGCGTATCACATAGTTATCACCGGCCTGGGGTCCGGTGGGGTCCACCTGGGTCTCGCCGTTCGTAGCAGGGATGAGGTACACATTGTGTACCCACTCGGCTACATTGCCACCCATATCGTAGAGCCCCTTCTTGCTCGGTGGAAATGAGGCTACATTCGCGCTGACCACATAACCGTCCGTATAGTTGTTTAGAATGCGTCCGGTGATATGGGCCGAACCCTTGTCCGCATAATTCTCCACGGCCTCGGTGGGCGGAAAATTGTCCCCCCAGGGAAATTTTAGCACCGTTTCACCATCCACCCTTGCAGCCCAGGCCCATTCCGCCTCGGTAGGCAGGCGGTAGCCGGTTGCGGCATGCTTATAACCGGTCACAATGCCTTTATCCTGCTGGTAAAAAGGCGCGAGACCTTCTTTGGCACTGAGCCAGTTACAGAACTGGGCTGCCTGTTGCCAGCTTACCTGTGTTACCGGCTGGTGCTCCCGGTTGAGACTTTTACTTTCGATGTTACCGGAACTGTGGGAAGCCAGGAACAGGCGAAATTCGGCGTTGGTAACCTCCGTGGTTTGCAGGTAAAACATGCGGGTAAGGGAAACCGGGTGCAGCACTTCATTGGCGCGGCGGCCCGGTTCACGGCGTGAAGCACCCATGGTGAAGTCACCCGGTGTGAACAACAAAAGGGTTTGCCCCAACGATGTGGTCAATTCCGGTTTGAGTCGGGATAACCTGGACTCGCTCTCGGTCAGTAAAGTGATGTTTAGATCCTGCCGTAGTCCGGGGCGGGGAGTGACCCTTCGACGCACGCTGGCGTAGCCTTCAAGGGAGACTTCAATTAATTGCTCGGCGGCAATTAGTTCAAGGGTCCGGGATCCCGGTCCCTGCGGCTTGCCGTTAATTGTAAGCATGGCCGTCTGCGGCTCAATATTGAAGTGTACCTCCCCCCGTTTTGCCACCAGCGTCACCTGCCTCTGAGCGCTTGTGCCGGCGGCCAATTCGAGGCTGCCGGTGTAGCGCCGGTATCCCGGCTTGAATACGGCCAGCGCGTGTTTATGTGCCGGGCTGACTTCGAGGGTCAGTGGGGTCTGGCCACGAAACTCACCATCCACGGTTACGTTGGCTCGACCTGGAACACTCACCAGGTGAATGGTTCCCGCGGCCGCCCTCAGCGTTACCTTTCCCAAATCAAAACTTTCACCGGCCGTGATCACCAACTCCTGCTGCCAGTCGGAATAAAACTTTTTTTGCAATATGAGCTGATGCTCCCCCTGCAGTATCTCCAGTACCGCAGGCGTGTGGCCTGCTGTCTCACCATCAACCAGTATGAGTGCGTCTTGCGGTTGACTGTCGATGCTGACCTCAGCCCATGCAGGTTCAAGCGAAACCACCAGTTGCTGTTGCATATTGCGACCTTGTACCAACAGTTCCTGTTGCACGGGCAGGTAACGTGCCATTTGCATAAACAGAAGGTGTTGGCCCGCCTGGACCGGTTCATCTTCCAGCGGCGTTTTGCCGATCAATTCACCATCGATATATACCTTCGCCCCGCTGGGCTGGGAGCTGACATTCAACCTGCCGGGTAATGGTCGCAATACGAAGCGGACGACCTGGCTGTCAGCATCAGTGACGGTGACAGCGCTTTGCAAAGGGTGATAACCCGGTGCGGAGATTTTTGCCTGGTAATCACCGGCATGCAGCAGATAACGGTCGCCGAATGGCAGGTACAGACCACCGCTGAGGGTGACGGTTGCCGGGGTGTCGGCTTGCACGCTGATCTGCAGTGACCTGGCACTCAGCAGAAAGAACATAATTGCAATGAAACTTAAAAGTGTGGCCAACAGGACCCAGCGCCAGGGGTTGCCAGCCTTTTTCGTTATTTGTGTGCTTGCCGTCAGCGGCTCGAAAGCACTGGGCTTGATGCTCCCCGGAATGGGATCATACTCCGCCATCCGTTATATTTGGTCCGTACATGCAATGACCACGGTGGGTGGTTCACTGCCGTGACTTAAGGAAAAGGTAAGGCGCACATCACGGTAGCCCTCACGTGTACCCACGGCAACATAGGTGCCGGGTCGCAGGTTCAATTGCCGCTCCTGGAACCTCCCCAGCCTGGCAACCTTGCGCAGGGTTACCTCGGTTTCAGTGTCTGAATGCAAGGTCAACGGGATGGTTGTATTGGCTCTTTCAAGAACCACCTTCAATTGCTCCATTTGTTGTGCCAATACCGGGCCACGAGGGCTGATCGTGGCCGCTTGCCGTAATAATTGGGCCGTGGCATCTGCTACCGCTATTTCGGACAAGCGTTCCGGCTCATCAATTACATTGTGAAACTGCTGATCCAGCCGGGCCCGGGTTCTGCTTCGCTTCAAACCATCCCTGGCGAAAACCAGGTTGTTATCAATCTGCAAGGCCTGCTCGAAAGCAAACACTGCCGCCGCCCATTGTTCCTGGGCTTCATAGGCCTGGCCCTGTCGCTGCAGGTCTGAAAGGCGCCAGGCAGTTTCGGCCGAATCCACATCCTCCAGCGCACTGGCAGCCACCGCTGAGCCGATTTTCAGAGTGGCTGCTTCACTGAATGCAGACCTGGCCTGTTCAAATTGACCATTATCGAGCGCCCGGTAGCCATTACTCACAGCTGTATTGAAGCGTTGGGTGGTGTGTGCTTTTTTCACCCGCTCCAGTTCAGAGCGTGCCTGCCGGGATGCTGAATCCAGTTCGACCGCCTGTTGCAGTATCCTTTCCGCTTGCGCGAGGTCGCCGGAACCTTCGATTTCTTCGGCCTGTGTCAACAAGGATGAAAGTTGCTCCATAACGGCCGCGCGTTGTCTCAGCCCGGGTAATTCCCCGTTGCCAGGCTCAATGGCTGCTGCAACAAGCAAGGCGGACCGGGCAGTTTTTGAATCATTTTTATCTATCGCATCACGGGCATCTGAAAGCTGATCAGCCAGCACCTGCGGAGCCATGTCAAGCAGTGCCTGCAGCTCTGCAAGACCCTGCTCATAACTTGCCATGGCCTCTATAAAATGACCCTCGCGGTACTCGGCATCTCCCGTGGCAGCGGTTGCCCCGGCCTTGGCCATGGATTCTTTTGCCCATAGTTCAACACCAATATTTTCCAGCCCGGATTGGGCTTCGAGCAAGTTACCCAGCATGTCCTGGGCTTGTTTGCGTAACTTCGCAAGCTGAGCGTCTGACCATGGCGAAGTATCATCATCAGTCTGCCTGTTCCTGTTTCCCGGGGTTGAAGGTGAAGATGTTGTGGTTTCAATGACCGGTATTTTTGGTATTACGGGTTGAGAGATGCGATCCGGCAGCCAAACTACAACGAATAAGGTGACCGCAACTAAGGCCAGCAGCACCGGTATTACCCACCGTGGCGACCGGTGTTTGCCGGGTACCCCTCGCGGGCTGTTGTCGCTCAATTCAAATTCAACGGGTTTTATTTGTTTGTTATGGGAAGACATACTTTAAAAAGGACTCAGTAAGCCCGCTTTCAGTGCGCATCGGTAGCAGCGGCATCAATAGCAGGCTCCAATTCGCCAATTTCATTGCGATAGATTTCCGCCAGCAGTTCACGCCACTGTGCGTATTGGTCTTCCACCGTACCGCTCAGGGTGACAGTGCGGTCTTGCAGTTCAATAACCTGGGGGGTTATTTCAGCCCCCATTGACATACCCAGTTCCTCCAGGGACTCCACGTGCATTTCGGCTTCATTGCGTTTTTCCATGCCGCTTTTAAGCAGGTATCCGCCACCGGCAATGGCAACGCCGGCGGCAGCGTTGCCGATACTGCTGTTGCTGGAGCTGGCACCGGCTATACCGGCCAGTATGGCCAGGCCGCCGGCGATCAAACGACGCCTGCTCTCGGCCTTCAATTCCTGCAAGGCAACGGCTTCTTCGTAACTCAATTTACGCCACTCCTGGTAGGGCCCAAACATCTGTTCGTTAAAGTTGATGAAGTATTCCTGCATGGTATCAATGAACAGCAGATCCCGGTCCCGGATACTGCGAACCCGCTCCAGCATCGGGTCATCCTCGGCCGGCAGGCGTCTTATCATGTACAAGCCCTTGCGATTTTGTGTCAGGTAAGCGTCAAAAGCATCCGGCGAAAAACTGCGTGCAAACAGCAATTCGCTGACCAGTCGTATCTTTTCCCGCTCCCCTGGAAGTAGCGTTTGCTGCTTCTCAAACAAGTCGTTGGCGATAACATTGTATACAGCCTGGAAGGGATCCTGATGGGATCTGCTTGACTCGACGTAGGCATAACGACTGGTATTGCTTTGATATTTTTTATCCAGCCACACTACGCCCCGTGAGTCAGTAGCGGTTACCTTCAAGCGCAGTTCTTCACCGTCGGAGTACAGGATTTTGCTTTCAACCATCAGGTCGGTGATCTGGTCCGGTACCGACACGACGCGTACGGCACCCCAGGCACCACTGTCCTGCATGGCCTCTGACAGCAGCCTGGGCATGTAGTTGGCTTCGGCCAGACGCACTTCCGGATACACTTGCTGGCCCTCGTCGTAGTTCTCCAGACCGGGGTCAAAAATTGCAATATCGACATCCAGCAACAGTCCTTCTTTTATGGATGTGGACGCAGTTCTTACATCAGGTACGGAGGTACTGGTGACGGTCTGGCTGACGCAGGCATGCAGCGACGCACACAAGATCAGAAGTGTCAACAGACGGTAGATTAAAGATTTTGTAATCAAGTACCGATACCTTTGTACTTGCGGTATTCATCCCACAGTTTTTCACGCAATTTTGGGTCGGGCTCGCGCATTGCCGCCTCGCGTAACTGGCGGGCGACAACATCATCATCATTGCCAGATGGAATACCTGCCGGTGGTGGGTACTTGGCAGTATTTTGTGGGATTCCAGTCTCGCTCGAGCTGGCAGATCCACCTCCCATACCCCCACCGGTGCTGTTATCGCCAGCGTCCATTTCGCCTCCAATGTAGTCATCCGGGCCACGCTCGCTGCCGGCAGTGGTCGTCGCCCGGCCGGGTGTTTGCTGCCTTGCCGCCTGTCGCTGGGCTTCTTGTTCCGCGAGGATCATGGCATCAAATTCGCCAGTTTTACGCTCCAGTTCATCATTCAGAATCGTAGTCCGTTCGGCAGAAGTTCGCGCACCTGCGCCGCTACCTGCCCGGTTGCCCGAACCCCCGGCGCTGGCCGACCCGCTGCTATCTGCTCCGCCGCCTGGTTCGGAATCACCGGCGTTGGCGCCTGTCGCGGAACTGCCTCCAGCAGAATCACCGGCCGCCTGGTCCATCCCTGCCTCGCCGGATTCACCTCCAGAAGAATCTTCGCCAGCCTGGCCCCGTGCCTGACCCATACTCTCTTCAAATGACTCCAGAGCATCCTCCAGGGAGGGTTCATCCCTGAGGTCTGGCAAGCCGTCATTTTCACCGCCAGCACCTTCGTTTCCAAATCCCGGTTCAAGGGTGCTACCGCTGCCATCGGACGCATCACCATCCTGACCCTCAGATCCAGGTGCGTCTTCGCCACCGTCAGCCCCGGCACTGTCTTGTGTATTTGGCTCTGCTTCGCCTTGTGGGAAGTCGCCAATCTCACCCGGGTCAGATCCACTTTCCCGTTCGCTTCCTGCGCTTGGTGTTCCGCTTTCGGTTGCATCGGGCGTACCGGAAGTAGCAGGAGGTGACCCGGACGTTGGAGGCGGTGTGCCTGAAGATGAGGGCGGACCACCTGGGGGTGAGGGCGGTGAAGGTGGAGAACTGGAAGGCGAGGGCGGTGAAGGTGGAGAACTGGAGGGCGAGGGTAGTGCAGGTGGGGAACTGGAAGGCGAAGGAAGTGAAGGTGGGGAACTGCTGGATGGGGGTGGTGTGACACAAGCGCCTAGAACCAGGCAGAAACAGAGCAGCCCCAGGTTTCTTGCGTGACCTGAAATCATGCTGATATTGATGTTTCCACTAAAGCACATAGGCCCATTGAATATTCTCAGTAATTACCGCTTCCTGGTCTTCATAACGTGGTCGGAATTTGAGTTTTTTTATCCTTCTCATTAACCGTTTGGCCTCTTTTTCATTGTTGTCATCTTCATTGCTGTCAACCTGGTCCAGGCGAAGCATATCAAAAACATGTCCACGATTATCGATCCCAAACTCCAACAATACATTTCCCTCGTCCGGTTCCACCCTCGGTGGCAACCTGCGAAGACCGTCAATATCCGGCAGTGGGACCGGCATCCCGAATATGCGTCCCATCTGAATTTTGGCATCTTCCAGTTGGCTTAGTTCCTTCACCGCATCATGATAAGCCCTTCCCGCGGCTTCTGTCTTGCCATTCCATAAACTCCAGTCCCCCAGCATCACCCCAGCCTGCGCCACCTGTAAACTGTGGTCACCATGGCTGGCCTGTTCCACCTCGTAGATCGAATTTATAATCGCTTTGCCCATTTTGAAGCTTTGCATAAACCCCCTGTCTAAATGAGCCCATTGAGATTTGATTTTCTCCTCTTGATTCCATTCTTCTGAATGGTCAGCGGCAATCAGGTATTGGGTTTTCAACAAACCTTTTAGTGGTAGCAGCAAGGAGTGCGACGTGGGATCCTCTTTTGTCAGGATATTTCTAATGGCTGTTCTATATAGTTCCCACATTTCCAGTAGCCGGCTAAAGTTGGCCTCACTATCCTCAATGCCAAGCTCATAGGCCTGGAGTTGCCAATCGGCATGCTGCATCAGGGCCAGCGTGAGTGATTCACCGATGGGCAGGCTATGTTGCTGGACTGTCAAGAGGTATGAGTGACGTTGATCAGCCTCCGTAAGTTCGCCAATGATCATGTTGCTGTTGATTTCTGCCTGGATGAAAGGGATTTGCTCAAGACTGTAGAGCCCCTGGTTAATACGCGTCAGGTGTATGCCGTGTTTGAACGTGGTGATTGCCTCTTCATGCTGGTTTGTTTCCTGTAATGCCAGTCCGAGGCTGTAAAGCTGCTCAGGCAGTGCTTGTGCATAAGCACCATTAGCAGATTCAAGTTCGGCGAGGGCATCCTGAAATGCCTCTATTTCGATGCTTTTTGTGATGGCAGCTTGCTGTAATTCGGTGCTTTCCTGCGCGCGTGCTTCAATAACCAGCCCATCAAACAGCATCGCGAGCAGCAAGGCGCGTAACCAGAATGTAGCTAAGAGCGTTTCCACGGAGTCATATTTATCAATTAAATCAACCGATACGATAGCAGACCGGATTAAGTGTATAAAACATACAATTACCAGTTGATAGTCATGCCAAGTATCGGGCCGCTATAACGCAGGTGCATTTCGCCGTTCCAGTCGGACTTGTCAACAACCAGGTTCAGATCGAAATACTGGTAAGAAAGACTAAAACCAACATGGCGGAACGCCTGGTAGTTGACGCCAATCGAAGTATTCCAGAGTGTGCCGTCATAATCACCAATACTGGCGCTAATCCAGTCAACCCGCCCTTGCAGCAGCCATTTCCTGGCAGGAGAATAGTAATACCAGGCACCCACGTTGGGCAGGGGTTGGCTTTTGCTAGCGTCACTGCGCCTGAATTCACTGGACTCTTCATTGATCAGGACTTCACCTTCGATAAATGCACTGAAGTCCAGGTTATGGAGTCCGACGCCAATGCCAAAATCATGCTGCTGATTTTTGACAAAACTGCGGCCAACAAACACGCGGGTAACCTCCAGCTTCACACCGGCTCCGACAAATGTCCCCTCGCGAAAAATGATGCCCTGCCAGGTAATGTCCTCGGTTAACGTGGCATCGCCCGTTGCGTTGTTACTGAAGTATTGCCCCCACAATGACCATTTTCTTTGCGCGCCGAATTTCCAGCGTAACTCGCTATTGAGAAAAGTTGAACTTTCGTCGACGCCAACACTGTCAGGAAAATTGATTTCATCATCTGAATCGATGTCAATACCCGCAGCTGAAATATTGAAGGAATTGTCTGACCTGAAAGCGCCTAAATTCAAAATGAAATTATCCGAGAGTGCAGGATGGAATTCAAAATCCTCAGCTAGCACGGTGCCGGAAAACATCGCTATGAAAACAGCCGGTAACAAAACATGCACACCCTTCGTCATAACTCTTCCTCCAATTCCTGATTGTTTTTGCTGGTGATTAATCGATACTGAATATAGACACGCATCTTACATCAATTATAAGGTGCAATCCCGACAATTGCCGAAGGCAATATAACGGTCATTTGGCAAATATTGGTGTAAAGGGCTTTCGGGCAACAATCCGTGCCACAGCGCGATCGGGTTGGTGCAGGATACTCTCGTCATCAAAAATAATTTCCCAATTCCTGAATAAAGATTTTAGCTCACCCGGCAGTAGCAGGTAGTCCGGGTTTTCCGGTCGTCCAAAGCGACGATTCTCGATGGTGAATGTTTCATAAACCACCAGGCCGCCGGGTGTTACCGCGTTCAGGAGGGCAGGGAACAGTGGGCGATGCAGATAGCGAAAGACAATGATGGCGTTGAAGTACTGTCCGGATAATGGATTGGTATCCGGTAACTCCAGGTCGACTTGCCATATACGGCCGGGCATTTCGTCATGGGCAAGGCGTTGTTTGACAGTCTCCAATGCAGCGTCTGACCTGTCGGCAAACACAACCGGAATGCCTTGTTGTGCCAGTACCAGGCCATTGCGACCTGTGCCACAGGCAAGATCCAGAACCGGCAGTGACCGGTCCAGGCTTGTCAGCAAATCCAGGTGATCGAGTAATAGTTCCTGAGCTTGTTGGAGGTCTGAATTCATTCTATAAAACAGATTAAATATAAACGCTAACCTTTTGTATCACTATTAGAAGTTATTACTCTTCTATGATAAATCGAGTAATATCTGAGCTTTCCAGGGGCGTGTGAAACAACCCCGGAAACAATGATGATAAAAACCAGCAAATAGATATCCCAGGCTGGAAAACTACCCAGAATAGCAAGCAGCACCAACTTCAAAATAATCACAACGCCCCGCACCTGAACAATCCACACCCGGTTTGAGATCATGTCCATCAACATCATTAATCCACCGCTGGCAATGGCAAGCCACCAGTAGTTCAGCCAAACATCTTTTTCGAGGCCAAATAGAACACCGCGCCAACACCGGCCACGGCCAGCAAGTGTAGCGTGCGCAAGCTGATCTTTGTCCAGCGTTTGACCGAAGCCTTGTTCATTTATCCACTCGATGGAAGGTCCAGAAATATTCATCCAGTCTTTGCACACCTGATGCCCATGCACGCGGCATCTCAGCAAGCATATCGACCTGTTCAACGAGCTTCAAGCGTCCTTCCCACAGGTTTTCGACCTCCTGCGGCGTTACGCTGAAGGGTGGCCCTTCCATGGCGATGGGCTCATATTCAAGGGTTACCAGCAAGCCATGGAAGGCAGGAATGCCAGAGCTTCCGGCAAGCCGCAACATAGGGTGCACGCATGTCTTCAGGCAGGGCCACCAGCGCAGCGCGGTCGTAAAGTGTTGCCATTGGCTGGCCGTCGTAGTCATTGGCCAATTGAATAAAATCGGTGACAAATATGCGAATATTCCGCTCACAGGCCTGTAAACACCGGTGTCCGTACTGTTCAGATTCACGCCATGTGAGCCTATTTTCGTGGAAGAAATCGAGTACGGCTGACTCCACGAACTCGACACCAATAACGTCGAGCCCAAGCTCTTCCAGCCATAGAAGATCCAGGGATTTTCCACACAAAGGCACCAGCACGGTGGTGCCGGCATCCTGCACGGGCCAGTATTTTTCCAGGGCGGCGTGTATTTCAGCCTGGTGAAAGCCGATGTTGTCCTTGCCCCAGGTCTTGATCCAGAAGTTAACGCGCATCCGGTGGGGCTACTCCAATTCCACGTGCCTTAAAGGCTTAACGATTTTGGGTATAGCCACAGGCAATACCCGAAATAATTATCTTTTGAATATTGGACGTGCCTTCCACAATCTGCAGTGACTTGGCATCCCGGTAAAACCGTTCTGCAGGGAACTCGGATGAAAAACCATAGGAGCCGAAGATTTTCATGCACTCATTGGCCGCGTGTACCGCCGCTTCCGAAGCAGCGAGCTTGGCAACCGATGTTTCATATTGATTAGGCTTGCCCTGGTCCTTCAGCCAGGCCGCACGGTACACCAGCATTTGCGCTGCCTGGTGTTCCACCACCATTTCGGCGATCTGCGCCTGGATCATCTGGTGTTTTGAGATCGGTTTGCCGAACTGGGTGCGTTCATTGGCATAATTGATTGCCAGGTCCAAGGCGCCGCCCGCGACACCGAGTGCACCCGCAGCACAACCGATACGCGTATTACCCAGTTGCCACATACACATCTTGAAGCCGGCATTTACTTCACCAAGCAAGGCGTCCTTGGGTATTTTGGCGCCTTCGAATATGAACTCGCCGGTGGGGGAGCAGTGCAACCCCAGCTTGGTGGTGATGGCTTTTGCGGTGCAGCCTTCCAGGTTCTTGGGCTCCAGGATGAAGCAGGAGATACCCTTATTACCTTTTTCCCTGTCCGTATAAGCGTAAAGCAAGCCTGCATCACCGATTTGCGCATTGGTAATCCACAGCTTGCTGCCATGCAGTTCCCAGTGGTCACCTTTGTCCAGGGCGTAGGTATTCATGCTGGCCACATCAGAACCGGCATTGGGTTCGGTCATGGCAAAAAAGCCCATTTTTGTACCATCAATCCAACCGGGGATGTATTTTTCCTTTTGCTCGTCGGTTCCCCACCTGGCAACCGACAGGGGCGGGCCCATGTTTTGCATGTTGAACGGCAGACGCCATGATGCGGAAACCTTGGCAATTTGCTCTGCCATCAGAACAGATTCGAAATAGCCCATGCCATTGCCGCCCAGTTCTTCCGGCAATACGCATGACAGGAAACCCAGTTCACCCATTTGCGCTACGCGTGCCTGGCGGAATTCGTGGTTTTTTTCCTCTTCTGCCAGCGTCGGTGCAATTTCTTCGAGGGCAAAGCGCCTGGCGGTATCCTGTACCAGTTGCTGCATTTCTGTCAGTTCAAAATTCATGTTGTTATCTCAAGTCTTATTCTTCGATGATCATCAGTACGTCATCGTCCTCGACCATATCGCCTTTTTTGACTCTTATCTCAGTGACGGTGCCGTCGCAGGGGGCGTACACCAGGTTTTCCATTTTCAGTGCTTCGATCACCAGTAACTCGTCGTCTTCCTCGACCTGGTCGCCGACGTTGACAATGACTTCCCAAATGCCTCCAGCCAGTGTAACCAGGACTTCTGTGGCCATAGTGTTATTCCTATTTCAAGATTGATATAAATATGCCGGCAGCGATGACGGTGCCAATGACACCGGCGATGTTGGGCCCCATGGCAAACATCAGCAGATAATTATTTTTGTCCGCCTCGGCACCGACTTTCTGTACCACGCGCGCTGCCATGGGTACTGCGGATACGCCCGCTGCACCGACCAGGGGATTGATTTTATTGCTTGTGAATAAATTCATGAACTTGGCAAGCAGTATACCGCTAGCGGTGCTGATCATGAATGCAAACAGGCCCAGACAGAAGATGAAAATCACCTCCGTGCGCAGAAATACTTCCGCGTTCATGGTCGCGCCGACACTGAGGCCGAGAAAGATGGTGACGATGTTCATCAACGCATTTTGTGAAACTTCATTCAAACGCTCGACAACCTTTGATTCGCGGAACAGGTTGCCCAGCATGAACATGGCAATCAGTGGTGCGGAAGCCGGTACCAGCAGGATGATTACCATGGTGGCGATCAGCGGGAAAAACAATTTCTCCCTGGCGGTGACCTTGCGGCCTTTTTGCATGCGGATTTTTCGTTCTGCATCGGTGGTCAGCAGCTTCATGATAGGTGGCATGATCATCGGCACCAGCGCCATGTAGGAATAGGCCGCAACCGCGCAGGCCCCCAGCAGATGCGGTGCAAGCTTGGCTGAGAGATAGATCGTCGTGGGGCCGTCGGCACCACCGATGATGCCGATGGTGGCGGCCTCTTCGAGGCTGAAACCCACGGAATAGGCAATAAAAAAAGTGACGTAGACACCAACCTGCGCTGCCGCACCCAGGAAAATCAACCGCGGTTGTGCCAGCAGGGAACCGAAGTCCGTCAGTGCGCCCAGACCCAGGAAAATCAGCGGCGGGATAATTTCCCACTCGATCCCATAATGATAGAAACGCCACAGAAGGCCTTCACCCGGTTCCATCAGGAAGGTCAGCGGCAGGTTGGTGATAATAATTCCAAAGCCGATCGGTAGCAGCAGCAAAGGTTCGTATTGCTTGGTAATCGCAAGGTATACCAGCGTGAAACCGATCAACCACATGAACACCATGCCCGGGGTGAGTGCCATCAGACCCATGTTGTCAAAAAATACCATGCCTATTCTTCCTTTTTGGCCACTTCCCGGCCAGCCGCTAATTTATTGATTTTTATTGCGACATACAGCACCGTCAGGCCTATAAAAACGCCGGAGATGCCGTTCAGGAAAATTTCAAATGCTGCCTGCATGGATATACCTTAACCCTTGATGCTGCGGGGCAACAGCATATGATGGCGGGGGCATATGGATTTCGGGTTCTGGTAGGCCGCGCCGGCGAATGCCTGCAGGTAGCTGCGCAGGTCCTGCAGTTTGACGATCTCGTCCACCAGGCCATATTGGGCGCAATATTCGGGCTGGGAGTGATCGTGGTAGTGTTGCGCCAGCGCGTTCATTTTATCGACGATGGGTTGTAATGGGCGACCCGCATCTTTTTCTTTCATCGCCCGACGCGAGTAGGTTGCCACGGCGGCGGTTTCACCGTGCATGACTGCGATTTCAGTGGCCGGTGTACCCAGCGTGAATGCGTTGTGGCGATTTGCAGTTGGGCCACCCAGTACATAATGTGCCGCCGCACTGCCTTTACGTAATACCACCAGCATCATTGGCACATCGGTCTGCTGGATTGAATAGATCAATGACTGGCCAAGCCCCAACAGTTCTGCTTTTTCGGCGAGATCTCCAACATCGATACCGGAGGTATCCTGGAACCAGATCACCGGGATACGATCCCTGCCACACATTGTCACGAACTCATTCATTTTGATCAGGCCCTGGCGGTAGAGCTTGCCACCGATGCCCGGGTAGTCGGCGTATTCTGGATAACCTTTACCCAGGTAGCCCTGGCGATTACCGATGCAAGCAACCAGCATGCCATCGACCTTACACAGACCGGTATACATTTCCGGACCATAATCAGGACGGAATTCCATGTGCTCACTGCCATCCACCAGGCGGGCCAGCACCTCGTCAAAGTTATACACTTCCTTTTGATTGGCCGGCAACAATGAATAAAGGTCTTCAACGGGGAATTCGGGATCTTTAGGCGTGGCTACCCGGAAGAATTCGGGTTTATAAGCAGGAATGGCCTGCATGTATTCCTTCAGTCCGTCCAGAACCCCGGTTTCTTCATCGTATACATGTGAGAAAAAGCCCGTTTCTTCAAAGTGGGTGGCCACGGTTCCCGGTGGGCTGGCGCTGAACTCGCGTGTCTTTTCTACCAGTTCTTCCAGCATCTCCACGCTGAATCCGCCCCTGGGCGCCATGCCGGAAACGATACCGACACCACCGACGGCAATATTAGCGTCCTTGTGGGCGATCAGTATCGTCGGGCTGATGCTCTGATAACCGCCACCCGCCGGGTTGGTGCCATAAATCCCGGCAAGAATGGGGATACCTGCTTGTTCGAGTTCTGCATGGCGGTAAAAGGGCGTGCCTGCGCCACGCCGGTTGGCATAAAATTTTTCCTGCTCCGGCAGCTTGGCGCCACTGCAGTTGACCAGCCAGACCAGCGGAATGTTCAGCCGCTGTGCCAGGTCGGTTACACGTAATATGTTTTCTGATTGTCCGGGTAGCCAGGCACCCGCCATCACCTTGTTATCAAAACCGATCACCACCGCCCAGCGACCCTCGATTTTGGCCAGGCCATCCACCACGTTGGTGGTACCCTCGACATTATCGAGCGGGTTATAGGTGCTGTGCAGCGGGTGCCAGGTACCGGCATCGACCAGGTACTCGATCCGTTGCCAGACGGTCATCACACCGCGCTGGTTTATTTTTTCAGTCGGGAAACCGGCGGCTTCGACATCTTTCTTCAGTTGCGCAATGTAGGTCTCGGTTTCTTTCAGCTTTTCAGAGCTGGTGGCTGCACGTTTGATACGTCCTTGCTTGAGCGTTTTGCCAAAACGCTCCATATTCTCAAAATAGGGTTTCATTCAGTTTGGTCCTTGGGCATACAGGCCAGGAATGCGGATTTAAAAGCCATACAAAAATACCTGATAAATTGTTGTTCTTTGTATCATATTGGATAGTACCAAACAGCTTGTATCCGGGCAATGCAACTTCACACCCAAAAAAAAGGCCGGAGATGCTCCGAGCTTAGGTACAACAAAAGCCCTTTCTGATAAAACTGACAAGTACCGAAGCAGTTTTCTGCGTCAACTTTCGCCTGGAGCGCCTGCTCCTGCCAGGAGATCATAGCTGTGAAACAACCTCTTCCAAGCGCCTGTCCGGCTTTGTAATATGTATCATTTTTCATAGTTGTCAGTTTAGATACTATCAACCATACTTAAAAATGCGTCCTATTTGTCAAACCCACATCAATTTTGGAATATGCTTATGAAGAACCTGACATTTTCTCTTCTTATTATTGGTTTTTTGTTGATGGCGCCTTTCTGTCTGAATGCGGCAGGTGGTGTGATTGAAAGTCCGAATGAAATCGCAGCTGACCGATACGTGTATTACCCCGGCACAGAAGTGCTGGCCAAAGATGAAATACGCATCATCGCCTGTGGTACCGGGATGCCGGATCAGCGACAGGCGCAGGCATCAGCCTGTTTTCTGTTTGAACTGGGCAACGGCGATAAATTCATATTTGATATTGGCTCGGGTTCGATGCGGAATATCGCATCACTGATGATCCCTTACGAGTACCTGACCAAAGTCTTTCTCAGCCACTTGCACACGGATCACTGGGGCGACCTCGATTCACTATGGGCCGGTGGCTGGACGGCCGGACGACCCGTGCCACTTGAAATTTGGGGTCCCGCTGGTGCCACGCAAGACATGGGCACAGCTTACGCCATTGAGCATTTCCTTAAAGCCAACAACTGGGACAAAACAACACGCGAATACAAGATAACACCAGTCCCCGGTCAAATTACGGTGCACGAATTTGACTACAAGGGTATTAACGAAATCATATATCAGGAAAATGGCGTGACCATTCGTACTATCCCTGCCATTCACGCCGGTGATGGTCCGGTCAGTTATATTCTTGAGTATGCGAGTCTTAAGGTAATTTTCGGCGGTGATACATCACCCAACAAGTGGTTTGTCGAGTACGGCAAAAATGCAGACCTCGTTATACATGAAGCTTTCAACCCCCCGGGAATTTTCGCGACGCTGGGCAACCAGCCTGCTCAACTTGCATGGAGAGCATGTTGTGAGTTTCATACCTCAGGCCCGTCTTTCGGCAAAGTCATGAGCACAATCAAGCCCCGGCACGCTATCGCGTACCACGCATTACTCGACAAGGGAACGCAACAATACAACACCTACTACGATTCCATCCGGCAGACTTATGATGGTCCGTTATCGATTGGCAGTGATTTGATGGTCTGGAATATAAGCAAAGAACAGATTACCGAACGAATGGCAGTGGTCACGCCTAATGCCTGGGGAGTGCCGGGCACCGCCATACAGCCACCACCAGTACCAGGGCTACCTGACCCAATGAGCGACTTTATCAAGGACGGCGAATGGGGACCCGGTTTCAATGCGCAAAACAAAATGCTGGATGAACACTCTGAACGCTATGACTTGCGGGATAAGGACTGGCGGGAGGAAAAACCGTGGTACAAACAGGAAAAAGATTAGGCAACAGGAAGCTAGCGCTCGTCGGTGCCGCGCACCTACTGCCCCAGCCAGGATAAGGCGTATTATCCGTCACCTTTTACAGTCCAGTCCGGAATATTCCGGACTGGCGCCTGGTTAATTGAATTCGTAGCCGATTAACAGCCCATAGAAAGTTGCGTCAAGAACTGTGCGCTCGCCCATAATACCTTCAGATTTCGAATAATCTACACCCCAAACACGTAACCCAATTCCCAGGCGGTTGTTGTTTGAAAAGCGGCGACCAAACACCCCTTGCAGGGTCCAGGGTAAGTCGGATCCGCCCGTGCCTATCGTTCCGTAGAATTCGAAATCCCAGTTTGTACTGATGGCGTTGTGCGTTTTCACACCAGCGAAATAATCCCACCAATCAGGACCGGCTGACACCGCTGGAAGATCACCCGGGTTCATTCTCATCTTGATGTCCATCAGGCGTGCACCGAGAACCAGCGCCGGGCCGTCGGGACCGTTCCATCGATAATTATAGGCGGGTTCAAAAATATTAATCGTCATCTTTGTCGCAATTTCGGATTCAGGCGGGAAAGGCGGGGATGGCGCCGGCGTCGGGTCTGGCCTCAGGCGTATGTAGGTATAATCAAAATGGACAGCGTGATTACCTTTACCAAATTCCGAGAATACCGAACCTCCGATTTCGAAATCAGTCAGAATATCGCTGAAACTGACGTCGATATCCTGTTCAATATCGCCGATGCCCAGTGTACCGTTGATTCCCACGGTCCACAGATAAGGTGCAATTTTCCAGTCCCAATCATCAGAACTTTGAGCCCATACAGGGGTGGCCAAATAGGCAAGCAAAACACAGGCTATGCGCATTATATTCATTTGTTACTCCTCACGAGATTCAACGTTGTCTTCGGCAAGCCTGCTTAAGGCTGAGATGAAACAGCGGCTCCCCTGGCATGAACTATAGACGCTATGGCCTTAATTCTCAAAATATTGTGAGTAAAGTGCGCCAATCAATGTGGTTATTGCGAATAGGTTGAAATCCGGGCCAGATTCGCATTCATGATTGCAAAGTAATCACCCGTCACGGGTCGGTTACCGACAGGGTCAAACACGATTGAGCGGATTCCCTGCTGTTGCAGACGCTCAAGTACAGAGGGCAAAGGCGGTGCTTCCCATAACATCAGTTTTGCCGGGTGCCCACGCAGCAGGTTCTGGAAATCCAGCCATTCCTTGACACCGGGTTCGGTGTCCGGCTCCCAGTGGACGCTACGGGCATTTAGCCCATAACGCTTTTGCAGGTATTGGTAGACCGGGTGCGAAAAAACCAATGGCTGGTCCTTCATGTTTGAAAACCCCTGTTCAAAAGCGTGATCAAGCTCATCCAGCCTTGCCTCGAGAAGCGCCAGGCGCGTTTTGAATGCCTCCGCCTGCGCCGGTACCATCACCGAAAATCCTCTAGCTATCGCCTGCGCCTGCTCAATGGCAATTTGTGGATTGAGCCAGCTTGTAAAAGCGGTACCCACGTGTGAGTGCTCACCCTGCGGGCCATGTTGATGCAGGGTCGCGTTCTCAATTGGTAACAGCAGGTCCTGGATAGCCTCTGTGGTATCCAGCAGACGGCCGCTATCCAGGCTTGTAAATGCCAGCCACGATTCGTAGCCGGCGCCATTAATTACGATCAAATCGGCTGCCTGTAATCGTGGGATATCGGAAGCGCCGGGTACCCACATGGCAGGATCACCGTCAATATCCGGTATCTGCACATTCACCACATCTGCCGGCGATCTCACTGGCGAAGTAATACAGGGGATAGTTGCTGGCCAGTACCTGGGGCTTTGCTGCGTGATCAACCAGACGGGAATCACCTGTGAGCTGCTCTTCACAGGCGCACAGGAGAATTAAAAACAACAAAAGGGCCAGTCTTGTCATCATCACTCTTCATAATCGCCCTAGAGAGCCACCAGCGTAAGCAGGAATTCAGTGGCGTAATGCCGGGTAACCCAGCTCAACAATGTTGTTAGCGTCAGGCTGCCGAGCAGAACAAAAGCCAATCTCCGATGCGATCAGCGTGGCCACAAAGCCACGCGAGGCACCCATGCGTTTTAAAGTCATAAACTCCCCACGGCGTAATTGCTGGGACACAGAACACCAGCGTCACCACCGCGATGGTGGCCAGACTCAGCATCATCAGCCCAAGGATGACATAGTTCTGAATGGTAAATACGGTCTCCAGCAGATCATCCAGGACATCACCCGGCACCAATACCTGGTAACCCGATTCATGGTTTTGGTAACGGCCACGTAAAAGCGTTGCACTTTTGTCATCGGGCGGCACGATAATGACCGCGCTTAATGGGAATCCACTGGTGTCACCATGAAAATGAAACTCCCGGACATTTTCAGCCGTTATTTCATTAAATTGTTTCAATGCAGCATTGGCGGTGATCGTGCCCTCATTACGGCTGAGTACTGAACCACTGGATTTACCCTGGGCAAGGTCCTCGTGGCCATGCCCCAGGCCCTGTATCACCCAGGCTGTGCGGACGTCCACAAAAACGGCATCATCATCGGGTGAACCGGAACGCGCCAGCACACCAACTACCTGCATTTTCAGCGGGTAAACCCCGGCCAGGTCAAAAACTGTCTCAGGCGATGACACCAGGTTCCCCCCCGGGCCGACACCCAACTTGCTGGCAACCTTGGCGCCCAGCACGGCTTCACCCAACAGACCCATCATGCGGCCTTCGGCCAACTGCAGTTTGCGAAACCCGAAGTAATCCAGGCTGGTTCCAACGATTGGCGCCCCCCGTGACCGAAAGCGGGTGTAAAGCGGGATACCGCTGGCGAAGCCTGAAGCCTCAATGTCATCGAGCGCCGAATAAGACAGGGCCGGTGGCTGTTCGGCATGGAAATACAAGGCATTGAGAACCAGTTCCAACTCCCCCCCACGTTCGCCTAACAGTAGCGGTGTTGCCTGCGCCCGGGCCGTCAGGGCCGTGGCACTATCTGCCACCAGCAAACGGGTAGCAGACGGCAGAAACATCATCAATGTCACGGAGGCCAGCAGCACCATCGACTTGAAGCGGTGGAAACGTAAATAACGCCAGCCCAGGAAAAATGCGCCCGTCATCTGTTTTCTACCAGTTCAGCAAAATCGATAACCCGCTCGAAGGCATCCAGCATGCTGTGGTCGTGGGTGACCATCAGCAACATGCTTTCATGCACCCTGGCCTGGTGTATCAACAGATCAACCACTTTCTGCTTGTTGGCCTGGTCCAGGTTACCGGTGGGCTCATCGGCCAGCAGTAACTGTGGGCGATTGAACATGGCGCGACATACCGCCACCCGCTGGCGTTCGCCGTGGGATAACTCGGCCGGTCTGTTATCGGCCTTGTCCTCAAGCCCCACCGACGCCAGCAATGACTGAATCCGTCGCTGATCGTCAGGGTTTTCTCTGGCGGACGGATCTATCAATCGTGGCAACAGGATGTTTTCTTTGACCGACAGGTATTCCAGCAACTCAAATGCCTGGAAAACCTGTCCGACCCGGTCAATCCGGAACCGGCGTCTCGCAGCTTCGGTCATCCTGTCCAGCCGCTGACCGGCAACGTTGATCTCACCTGAGCGTGGAACAAAGGTTCCCGCCATCAGGTTAAGCAGCGTGGTTTTCCCCGACCCGGACGGGCCGACAATGGCGACACATTCACCTGCTGCGATATCCAATCGTGGAATAAGCATGCGGAATCCGCCGGCGGATGCATAGCTGAAGCTTAAATTTGAAATTTGTATACCTAACATCCTAGAGCCTTTCCTCTTCGAGGATGTCCAGGCTGGTCAGTTTCCAGGCACCGTCAATATCCCGCAGCGTCAGCCTGGCGTGATAGGCATTGATGCGTTGATGGATATGGCCCCAATGTCCGACCGAACCGGCTACATTCCAGCGTGCTTCGACCAGCAAACCGTCATCATTTTCGCCGATTTGCCGGGCTTCCAGCATTTCAATATTTTTGACCTTAACCTGTGCACCGCCCTGGTTGGCCAACTCCAGTCCGTTGCGGGTTTCCAGGTAAACATCATTCAACAGATTCCCGGTGACGCTTTTGGCCAGCACATCATAAATCTGCTCTTCGCCGCGGTAGTCGAAGGCGCGGTAAATATTGTGCAACAGCCCACCCGCCAGTTCCCGTAACCGCACATCATCCATACTCACATCGTTCCAGGTCTTCATTGACCATGTAGCCAACGCTGTTGCAACCAGGAACAAAACGACGGCGCCAGTCCGGAATTTGCGTTGGTCCTGGAAAGTCCGAAAAACCAAAAATAGCGCCAAAGCCGCGATAACGCCAAAAACCCACTGTCCCCAGCGAGCAAGGTTCTGCACAACATCAGGCGGACGACGAATGTCAGTCAGTGTCGGCAACTCGGGAAACTTGAGGAAGTTTTCCCATCTTAAGATATTGAAATCCGGCTCCAGGAACACCGGCAACGGTCCGGCCTGATCAACCGCGGAGGCCGGTACCAGTTGCATGCGTTCCGTGAATAAATCCCACTCCATTTCAACTTCATGCGGCAAACCCTGCGTTGGAACCACGTAGATCACCCCGACAGTCGCTGGCAACAAGGGGATATCCTGCCCATCCACAACCACACTGCTGCGCAGCGTCCGCGCCAGGAAATTAACCCGGTCAAGCTTGGCTTCCACCGCCTGACCATCAATTGTCAGCGGAAAATATTGCTCCAGGTACTTGACGATGCCTTGTTTCACCTCGTCCTGTATTTCCGGTGTTATGGTTTCCAAGCCATCCAGGCCCAGGTCATATCTACGCTGGATATCTGCCGGTCGAACGATGATTTCCTTGCGCACCTCAAAGGGCTCAATATAGATAAATCCGGCCATCGGGGAAAAATACTTGCGCCGCAACTGGCGTTGCGTGAAGCGTGAATACCAGGGGTCATCCCAATCGAGGCTGATCGTGTAACCAGTGCTCAAAAACCGAAAATCATTGACCGCCACGCCCTTGTGATAAAGCACATAGCCAATGCTCGCCATACCCGTCTCGCCGGGAGCGAACAGTGTCAGGCTATCCGGTTGTTGTTCAAACGGAAAAAGCAGGCTTGCCAGCACCACCACTTCCGGCTCTTCGCCATCATCAGGCAAAGGCTCGCCGGTTACTGTATCCCGCCTGGCGCGTGTGCCTGGCCCCATCTTCATCACGGTGCCTTTCAATGCCGTGTTGCCGTCATAAATGGCGAGGTCACGACCAAAAAACAGGTCAAGACGATCCTCCACTGCAACGGCTGGATTCCCCAGTCGTGCATAGATGGACTCAGGTAATAAATTGCGTAAGGCCTGAAGATCCTGCATGCCTATTTCAAGCTCTACCCTGACATGATCATCTTCCACAAAATACTCAACGATGGTGGAAGCAAACATGGCCTGTGGCACGATGACCGCATCCGCGTGCGCACTGATCGGCGCCAGCAAGATAATTAAAAGCGGTATTAAGTAATTTCGTAAAAATTTACGCACGGACGGTTAGTAAGTCTCATTAATTTGAAGTGCGGCAAGGTTAGATTATCAATCACTTTCTGTACAGCATTTGTATTCAGGGCCGGATAAAAAAAACGTGACGCAATTTCAATTGAGGCTCATAGTCTTCGTCGGAAAATTTCAGAAACATGAGTTGATCCTGGGTGGCCAAACCGGCAAACAGGTAATGCTGCGGCAATGTATCTTCTCCAGCAGTCATGATATTGATTGCTACCTGTACATTATGGCTCCGATTACAGGTTAAAATGATCTTTTTCCAAAAGGCAGCAAACACATGTCTGATACACGCTTTTCCGGTACCGACCGGTATGTCGCAACAGAAGATCTCACCACTGCCGTTAATGCTGCGGTCACACTGGGCCGCCCCATACTTATCAAGGGTGAGCCCGGTACCGGTAAAACACAGCTTGCCGAAGAAATTGCCAGGGGACTGGACCGGCCGTTATTGCAATGGCATGTGAAATCGACCACCAAGGCGCAGCAAGGTTTATATGAATATGATGCGGTCGCCAGGCTGCGTGATTCGCAATTGGGTGACGAGCGTGTTCATGACATCGCAAATTACATCGTCAAGGGACCCATGTGGGAGGCCTTTGAGATGGATACCCAACCGGTGTTGTTGATCGATGAAATTGACAAGGCAGATATCGAATTCCCCAACGACCTGTTGCGCGAACTTGACCGGATGGAGTTCTATGTCTACGAGACCCACCAGACCATTGTCGCAAAACACCGGCCGATCATCGTTATAACCAGCAACAACGAAAAAGAACTGCCGGATGCATTCCTGCGCCGCTGCTTCTTCCATTACATCCGCTTTCCGGACAAGGAAACGATGGTCGATATTGTCGAAGTGCATTATCCGGGTTTGAAAAAGGAGTTGCTGAGTGAAGCGCTGAATTCGTTTTACGAGTTGCGCGAGATACCCGGTCTGAAGAAAAAACCTTCAACGTCCGAGTTGTTGGACTGGCTGAAGTTGTTGCTGGCCGAGGATGTGCCACCCGAGGCTTTGTCCAGCGATGACCGCCGTAAGACATTACCGCCGATGCACGGTGCCTTATTGAAGAATGAGCAGGATGTGCATTTGTTTGAACGGCTGATATTTTTGAATCAAAGAAACGCGCGTTAAGAAAGATGCTGGTCAGTTTTTTCTTTCTGCTGCGCGAAGGCGGTTTAAAGGTCTCCATTACCGAGTGCCTGACCCTGCTGGAGTTATTAAAAAAGCGGGTTATCCAATTCGATGTTGAGCAATTTTATTACCTCTCGCGCGCCTGCCTGGTAAAGGATGAGGCGCTGTACGACCGTTTTGACCGGGTATTTTCAGTCCATTTCAAGGGCATGCAGGACCTGTTCGGACCGGATGGGGCCGATATTCCTGAAGAGTGGCTGCGTAAACAGTTTGAACTTGGACTGAGTGAGGAAGAAAAGGCACAGATTGAGGCGATGGGTGGCTGGGAAAAGCTGATGGAAACGCTTAAGCAACGTCTCGAAGAACAGGATGAGCGTCACCAGGGTGGCAGCAAATGGATCGGCACGGCTGGTACCTCGCCGTTCGGCGCATACGGTTATAACCCTGAGGGTATCCGCATAGGGCAGGATGGTTCACGGCACCGCCGTGCGGTCAAAGTCTGGGATAAACGTGAGTTTCGCAATCTGGATGATTCGCTGGAACTGGGGACGCGTAACCTGAAAGTTGCGCTACGTCGTTTGAGACGTTTCGCGCGCGAAGGCGCTGCGGATGAACTGGACCTGCCTGACACCATTGATTCCACCGCAAAAAACGCCGGCATGCTGGAAATCAAGATGGTGCCGGAACGCCACAACGCCACCAAGGTATTGCTGTTTCTGGATATCGGTGGCTCCATGGACGACCACGTGCGCGTCTGTGAAGAATTGTTCTCGGCAGCCAGCAGCGAATTCAAACACCTGGAATATTTTTACTTTCATAATTGTGTCTATGAAGGGCTGTGGAAGGACAACAAACGCCGTCACAGCGTCAGGATACCGACCATGGATGTGCTGCATAAGTATTCAGCCGATTACAAGTTGATCCTGGTAGGCGATGCGACCATGAGCCCGTATGAAATCCAGCACCCGGGCGGTAGCGTGGAGCACTGGAACGAGGAAGCAGGTGCAACCTGGATGAAACGCCTGCTGGATACCTATCCCAAGGCGATCTGGCTCAATCCGGAGCCCACCCAACGCTGGGAATACACACCATCCATCCAGATGCTGTCACAGTTGATGCAACAGCGTATGTACCCGTTGACCGTCAGCGGGCTTGAGCGTGGTATGCGGGAATTATCCTGACATGACACGCCAGATGAAAATCTACGGTGAACGGAATACCAATACCCGCTACCTGGAAGCCTGGTCCGGCTAAACCTTGATGTGGTTCAGATGCCGGGTGTAGTGCCACGCTACGTCAAGGCCATACAGAAAATATTGCCGGGAAAGGAATGGTTGCGGGATTTTTACTTTGCCCGGACCTGGCAGCACAACCTGGGGTGGAAACATGGCTGTGTAAAATCTGCTGATGAAATCAGGCACCATGATATTCGCAAGCGTGACATATGTTTTGTAAGCCTGACCAAGAATCCGTATTCCTGGCTGCTTTCCCTGCATCGTAAACCCTACAGTCATCAGCATCATTCTGAAAAACCCGATTTTGAGACTTTTCTTTGCAGCCCCTGGAAAACCGTGGACAGAGATAATTGCGGAGAACTGCTGGAAAGCCCGGTTGCACTATGGAACATAAAAAACGCTTCATATTTTCAGTTGGCTGATCTCAATGGCCTGAATTTAACGACCGAAAGTACAGTCCTGGATCCCGCTGCTGTCATTGAAAGAATTAGCGACCATTTTTCTATCGACAGACGTTCTGATCGATTTGTCAACTATGAAAAATCCACCAAGGATGCCAGCAAGGATTTTGCCTTTTATCAGGATTATTACTCAAATGAGCGGTGGCGCGATAAGTTGTCAGTAGAAGCCATCTCCATCATTTCTGCAGAATTGGACAAGAACCTGATGAGTCACTTCGGGTATGAGGTTCTGGGCTAGCCGTAAATTTCGTCAAGACGTGTTACCAGGTATTCACCCGCCAGGATTTCCCCGTAGCGGGGTGAAGTACCTTCCGGCACACAAATATCCAGCGGTTTTATATTGACGTCATAATTGGTGGCAAAAAAGAACGGCACCGAGTAGCGCGTTTGACCGCTGGTATTGACCACGCGATGTGGCGTGGCCTTGAACTTGCCGTTTGTCCAACGGGTCAGCATCTCGCCGATATTGACGTTAAATGCCCCCTCAATCGGTGGCGCCTCGACCCATTCCCCCTGCAAATTTTCTACTTGCAGGCCACCGATATCTCCTTGTGCAAGTATCGTCAGGCACTCGTAATCACAATGTTTGCCAATACCGAGATTTTCCGTTGAAATGGCTTCTATAACCTGGGCCGGGTAATGGAGCATTCTCAATTGCGCGATGGGATAGTTGATTTTGTCATCAAAGAAATGACGGTCAAGACCCAGTCCCACGGCAAATATCTGAAAAAGTGTCGTTCCCAGTTCGATACATTGAGCCAGGTAGTGTTCAATAACAGGATTCAGGTTCGCGGGTTGATCCGACCACAGGTTTTCACCGCTGATCCGGTCCAGCATCAGTTCGCCGGCAGCACCTGCCGGGATTTTGTGGGTGAAATCGTAGGCCTCCTTTTCATCCCGTTTTGCGTCAGGATCTGAGCTTTCTGCACCCAGGGGGATGTAACCCCTGTTTTTATTTCCAAGTTCAAAAGAGACCTTTTCTTTCTGCTCCAGCGGTAATGCGAAAAAATCATGGGCAAGCTCAAAAACAGAAGATAGCAAGTGCTGCGGAATCTGGTGATTGATAACGTAAAAAAAACCGGAAGTACAGCAGGCCGAAACAACGTCATCAGCCACTTTTTTCTGATCGTCAGCATTGCCACTGAACCAGGGGGACAAATCGATAACGGGAATAGAATCCCAGTCAAGTTTACGCGCAGAGATATTTTCAACCATGGGTTCATTTTGACCTATAGGTTGGTCAAGTCAATGAGGTACCGGGCTTTAGATTTTTGGCACACGCCCCCATTACATGTTTAATCCACTACTCAAACAGGGAACAATCATGGCTAATCCTATTGTAAAAAGAGGTGCTCCACTAACAATCGTAGTTGTCGTGCTGGTATTGATCGGTATGAACTTCTATAAAACCATCCCACCCGGCCATGTCGGCGTAGCGACACTGTTTGGTAATGTGCAACCGGTTGGTTATGAACAGGGATTGCACATACCGGTGAATCCACTTTATCGCTGGACAGTCTATGATGCCAGGCAGCAAACCCATCTTGAAACCGCCAACGTACCCAGCCAGGACCAGTTGCAGACCAAGCTGGATGTGAGCGTGCAGTACCGGATCATCGGTTCTATGGCACCCATCATCCTGCAGGAGACCGGTGACGCCAGACAAGCGGTTGAAGTGCATTTGAAGCCGAAGTTGCGGTCATTGCTGAGGGAACAGGGCAAAAGCATCAAACGGGCTGAGGATTTTTTCAAGGAAGAGACCCAGAACATGCTACAAGTCGGGTTAACTGAGGGGCTCAGGGAATATTTGGCGCCCAAAGGCATAGAGGTTTCTGCGGTTCTTATTCGAGATATTTCATTGCCGCCATTTATCGTGCAGGCGATTGAAAAGAAGAAAGAGCGCGAGCAAGCAGTGGAACAGGAGCGCGCGGAGCTTGAGCGTGTAAGAACCCAGTTGCAGCAACAGGTTGCGCAGGCGGAAGCAGGCCGCCAGGCTGCCGGTAAGGAAGCGGAGCGCAAGAGAATCCTTGCGGATGCCACAGCCTACGAAATTATGCAGATCAACAAGGCCATTGCGAATAACCCGGCCTATATTCAGTTACAGTCTCTGGAAGCGCTAAAAGCGATTTCAAAAGACCCGGCGAGCAAGATCTATTTTCTGGATGGTTCGAGCCCAAGCCCATTCCCGTTGATGCACCTGGGTGATTTACAGGGCAAACAATAGTTTCGAAATCACGGACGAATGACCGTCAAATTGATTTTGTCAGGCCACATGATACTGGTTAGCTAATTAGAGGCCGAACAGCTATCATTTTGGCCCATGCCAAAAACTCAATCATTTGACGGGTTTAAACCTGCCTTCTTCAATTTTTTTCGGGAGTTGGCGAAAAACAATAATCGCCCCTGGTTTCTGGAGAATAAACCACGTTATCAGCAACAGGTCGTCGTACCGATGCTGGCGTTTATCGAGGCGATGCAAGGACCTTTGAGTCAACTTGCTCCGCATTACCGTGCTATTCCCAAACTGATGGGCGGTTCGATGTTTCGCATTTATCGTGACGCACGATTTTCCAACGACAAGCGCCCCTACAAGGAGCATGCTGCTTTTCATTTTCGCCATGAGCAAGGGAAAGACGCGCACGCTCCCGGATACTACCTGCACCTGGAGCCGGGCAGGGTGTTTTTTGGTGGTGGGATCTGGGTTCCACCCGCCCCAAAACTCACCGCGATCCGCGACACGATCATGGATAGCCCCAGGGCCTGGGCAAAGGTCAAAAACGATCCGAAAATCGTGGGCTACGGCGGTATCCAGGGCAAGGGTTTAAAAACTGCACCGCGGGGTATTGACAAGGATCATCCGCAAATAGAGGACCTGCGGCGCAAAAGTTTTTTTGTTATGAATGAAGTCAGGCCCGCTCTGGCTGGAAAGGCTGATTTTGTGGACCTTGTTGCCGATACCTATCAGGACTGCGAACCGATGATGGGATTTATTTGTCACGCCCTCGAGATTCCCTTTTGAGGGCTTTGCCTAGTCAGTGACCACAGCCACCCGCAATGCTTCCAGCTTGATATGTGCGGCGGCCAGGTAGTGTTGCAATTCACTTGTATTCGCCGACAAATGATCGATTTCTTCCTGGCGTATATTCGGATTGACCTCAGCCAGCGCCTGCAGGCGTTGTAACTCCGCTTGCTGGAGGTTTTGCATTTGCGTTTCGGCTGCCGCAACAATCGATGGCTCATGTTTCGCAGCCAGTTGTTCGGCGTGTTCAATCATGGTGACGATTCTTGACCGTGAATGGCGGACAAAATCCTGTGCATTGTGTCTGCGGACCCTTTGACCCAGCTTGTTGAAATGTTTTTCCGTTAGGATATTGCTGAGATCGTTGAGCCTGCCGTCGACGACGATTCGAACCATGGTTAAAGGCAGGTAGCGGTGCAATTGCAGGCTCGCGGGTGCCGTGCAGCTAATTGTAAAGATGGCTTCCAGCAAAATGGTGCCGGCTTTGAGCGGCGGTAGTTTCAGCGTGCAAAAAGCAGTATTGCCAAACTCACCACTCATGACCATGTCCATGGCGCCTGTTACCATCGGGTGCTCCCAGGTCAGGTAGTGGAAATCTTCACGGGACAAGGCCAAATCACGTTGATAAGTTGCCGTCAGACCATCCTCTGGCAGGCTTGGGAAACTGTGTTCAAGCATATGCTCGCCGGGTCGCAGCACGACGCTCGCAGCAGTGTGGTGCTCCTGTTCGACACCGAACTGGTCAAACACCTGTTCCATGTAGCCGGACAGGGCATGACGTTGTTCCCGTTCATGCATATCCTCGACAATTTGCCCGGCCCGCTCATTGTTACAGGAGTTCAACTCGAGTAAACGGTCACGGCCTTTTTGCAAGCGCCTGACCAGGGCTTCTGAACTGGCGCGTGTCTGTTGTATCAATTCATCGACTGCATCCTGGTCTGCAGGGTTTGCCAGGCAGTAATCCAGGCTCTTTTCAAATTGTTGGTACAGGCTTTGCCCGATCGCACAGGTATGTTCGAAGGCACCTACGCCCTCGTGGTACCAGCGTAGCAATACTTGTTGGGCACTTTGATCGTAACAAGGTACATGCAGTTGAATTTCGTGCCGCTGGCCTATCCTGTCGAGGCGTCCGATGCGTTGTTCCAGCAGGTCCGGGTTCAGCGGCAGATCGAATAATACCAACTGGCTGGAAAACTGGAAATTGCGTCCTTCGCTGCCAATTTCGGAGCAGACAAGAACCTGTGCACCCTGTTCTTCATCGGCAAAATAGGCAGCCGCCCGGTCACGCTCGAGCAATGACAAGCCTTCGTGAAATACCGCCGAGTGGACGCCATGTTTCAGGTTGAGGTGCTGCTCCAGCTCCAGGGCGGTGCCCGCCCGGGCGCAAATCACCAGGATTTTGTTGCCACGTTGTTGTTTTAAAAAATCAATCAGCCATGCGACCCTCGGATCCTGCTGCAACCACTGTCCACCCAACAGTATTTCAGGATTCAAGCGGGTTTCGATTTCATCAGGCCCGGTATTGCCAAAATCGACTTCGGGCGCCGGCAACAGGTGTTGATGCAACTTGCGCTTCGGGAAACCCTCAACTGAAGCCCGGGTATTACGGAATAGCACCCTGCCTGTGCCATGACGATCCAGCAATTCACCAATCAATCGATTCAGTATCTGTTGCGGATCGGCATCACTGTTTTCAAGTTCGATATTCAATGCCGCCAGCGCTGCAGCACCGAGAAAGTCTGCCAGATGACCCTGAACTGATTCACTGCCCAATTGTTGCAAGGCATCTTCCGCCAGTAACTTCTGTACCAGTTCATTCACCGGTGCATAGTGGGCCTCTTCTTCACGGAAGCGATTAATATCGAAGTAACGTGCCGGATCCAGCAGACGTAAACGTGCAAAATGACCTTCGATACCAAGTTGTTCCGGGGTGGCCGTCAGTAACAATAAACCCCGGGCCTGTTGCGACAGGGTTTCTATGGCCACATAGGCGGGACTTGCCTTGTTTTCGGTCCATTCGAGGTGGTGGGCTTCATCCACCACCAGTAAATCCCTTTTGGCCGTAGTCGCCTGTTGCAGACGCTCTGAATTTCCTTCAATAAAACTTACGCTGCAAAGTATCAGTTGCGCGCTCTCGAAGGGGTTGTCAGTACCCGACTCATTCAGCGCCTGGCACCGGTCTTCATCCAGGATAGTGAACATCAGGTTAAAGCGCCGCAACATTTCCACCAGCCACTGGTGGATCAGGCTATCGGGCACCGCAATCAACACCCGGCTGGCGCGGCCGGTAATCAACTGCTGGTGGATAATCAAACCCGCTTCGATGGTTTTGCCAAGGCCGACCTCATCGGCCAGCAACACCCGGGGTGCGTGGCGGTTGGCAATCTCGTAGGCGATATACAACTGGTGGGGCAAAAGCTGAATGCGTGCGCCGAGCAATCCTGCCACTGGGGATTGTTGCAACTGGCGGTGGTAACGCAGCGTGTCCACACGTAGCTGGAAGGCACGGTTTTTGTCAATCTGACCGGCAAACAGACGTTCCTGGGGTTTGTTGAATTGAACGAAGCTATCCAGTTCCAGTTCCGGCAATACCATGACCTGCTCATTTTCATCATTGCCGAGGTAAACCAGGCAACCGTTATATTCCTCTACTTCGGTAATCAGCATGGCCTGGCCTTGGGTATTGCTGACCCGTTGACCCACCTCGTAATGCACGCGGCTTAAAGGTGCTATATCGGCCGCGTAAGTTCGTTTTTCCCCTGCAGCGGGGAAACTCATTTCGACACGGCGGTGGGCGACCTTCAAGACGATGCCAAGACCTAATTCAGATTCGGTATTACTGACCCAGCGTTGACCGGGTTGAAAGGATGAGACAGGCACAAATTCACTCAAACAGTCATAGAGGTCGCGGATGATAAGTGCATATTACAGATGGAACAAGCGTGATCATGCAGTATGAGCGAATTCTCTAGGCTCTTACAAAGGCATTGAAGCGCATTTCCTGTCCGATGGTGGTTTCGGGCCCGTGTCCGGTAATCACGGTTGAAGACTCATCAAGTTTATAAATACGCTGCTGTATCGATTTTTTCAGCAGCCCTGCATCACCACCTTCGAAATCCGTCCTGCCGATCGAGCCCTGGAAGAGCGTGTCGCCGGCGATCAAAAGACGGGAAGTTTCAAAATAGAAACTGGTTGATCCGGGTGTATGGCCGGGCGTGTGGATACAGCAACCGCCGCATTCCAGGGTCTGCTCATCCTCGATCCAGTGATCAGGGTCGGGTACCGGCGTATAGGGTACGCCAAACATCCGGCACTGTATTTCCACCGTGTCCCAGAGGAACTTGTCTGATTGGTGCACCCATATCGGTGCACCTGTCTGGCGTTGAATCTCGCCGGCGGCCAGTATGTGGTCGAGGTGCGCGTGGGTGTGGATGATGCCGATTATTTTCAAGCCCATGGATTCGACCGTGGCCATGATGCGTTGCGCATCACCACCCGGGTCGAAAACATAACCGATGCCGGCTTCGCTATCACCGATGATCGTACAATTGCATTGCAGCGGCCCGACAGGAAAGGTCTTGCGGATGATGTTCATTATTGATCTACGGGATCCCGCGGCAGGTGTTTTTTGCCGCTGAACATCGCTGAGATCAGTGTGCCTTCACCACCGTTATCAGCACGAATCACGGCAAGCAGGTGAACCAGAATCAGCAACCACAGGATATAGGCACCATAGATATGAATGCTGCCAATGGGCGATTTGAATGCTTTTAATTCGGCCATTCTGTCGGCATCGGTGCCGGTTTCATCATATGGTTTGATCTGTGACGGGAGAACACCCTGAGCAGCAACATAATTGGCGGCGATATTACCAAATGGAGGGTAGTAGATATCAGTACCCGCACGTATCAATCCGGTAACCATCTGGACAGTAAGCAGCAGTAAAATGACCAGGGCGGAAAGCTGACCTATGGGGTTATGGCCAATGAAAGTCTGTGGTTTCCCCGTTGCTTTTGAAGCTTTATAGCTTTTGAGTTTTTGTTTGAAATCCTTACCGGGAAAAAGTGCGCTCCAGCGGGAATAACGGCCGCCGAAAAATCCCCAGATAAGACGCACTATGAGGTTGATTGCAAATACATATCCGGTGATTACATGCAGTACTTTCAAGCCGATCTTTGCCTCGTTACCACTGATGCCGATCGCGCCTTTGTAAAGCATGATCAGGCCAAGGAAACTCAGCGTTATGATGCAAAGAAAATTGATCCAGTGAAATACGCGTGCAGGCAAATCCCAGGCTTTATAAACTTGTATATTGCTATCGGTCATCGTTATCTCCAGACAGTTTCAGTCCATTTGTCTGACATAGCTCAGGCAGGTCGGCGAAAACTCTGATATTACCCCTGATTATCGGCCCTATTTACCCCCTGCACAAACAAATCATGAGATAATTTGGCGTTGGCTTTGACTCTCTAAATGCCTTCAATTTACCTGTAATCGATCAACCGGGTTCAAACTGGTCAGGGAGACCGATATCCGTCATGCTGCATGTTGATAAATCCAATGCCAATGAAGGCTCCGCCAGGCGTTTAGCTGCACTCCGGCAGTGGATAATAGTAGTCGCTGTTTCCATCTGTGCTGTCAGTCCCGTGGTTGCTGAAGGACCATTGACGGAACGTCCTGTCATGCAGGCCTATGTACTTGAAACGGTCCCTGTTCTTGATGGTACGGTGCTTGGTGATCCGGCATGGGATGGCCTGATCCCGGCCAGCGGTTTCTGGCAGGTACAACCGGATGAAGGGCAGGCTGCAACGCAAAAGACCGAGGTATTCATAGGCTACTCGGAACATGCCTTGTACATCGGTGTGGTTGCTTATGATGACAATCCGGACGGCATTATCGTCACCGACGCACGGCGTGATTCGAGCCTCAATGATACCGACAGTTTTCGTGTGCTTATCGACGGTTTGCTGGACCGTCAAAACGGACTCGTGTTCGGCACTAACCCGGTCGGAATGGAGTACGACGCGCAGGTCGTCAAGGAAGGTGTAAGCGGCGGTTTCAACCTGAATTGGGATGCAAGCTGGAGCGTCAAGGCCCGTATTTCTGATATCGGCTGGAGCGCCGAAATGAGGATACCGTTCAAAACCCTGCGTTACGGCAAGGCTGACAGGCAGGTATGGGGTATCAATTTCCAGCGAAATATCCGCAGCAACAACGAGGTGGCTTACTGGGCGCCGCTTTCACGTCAACGTGACCTGAACCGCGTGTCCGAAGCCGGTACCGTCAAGGGTATTGTTCCACCGGTTTCGCGAAATCTGAAATTTACCCCTTATGTGCTGGCCAGTGCGCGTCGCGGCGGCGAACTCGATGGCACGGAAACTGATCCCGAGTTCGGTTTTGACGCCAAGTATTCAATCACGCCCAGCCTGACACTTGATGTCACCTACAATACGGATTTTGCCCAGGTTGAAGTGGATGAACAGCAGATAAATCTCGATCGTTTCAACCTGTTTTTTCCGGAAAAACGACCCTTCTTTCTTGAAAATGCCGGGCAGTTTACGGTCGGCAATGACCGTGAAGCAGAGCTCTTTTTCAGCCGCCGTATTGGCATCGGTGAAGATGGTGAAGTAATTCCCATTGATGGCGGTGTCCGCGTATCCGGCAAAGTTAGTGCCAACACCAATGTCGGTTTTCTTTATATGAGCTCAGAAGCAGTCGAGGATGTCGCACCGGGGAACGAGTTTACCGTTGCGCGTATAAACCAGGAGTGGGGTACCCGATCTTCAATCGGTGCAATATTCATCGAACGAAAAGGCGATGGCTCACACCTGCTTGCAAAGCCTGATGACAAGAACCGAACTTACGGATTTGACGCCCGCCTTGGCATCGGAGAGAACACGATGATCTCTGGATGAGCGGCAAAAACCGACACACCGGGGCTTGATGGTGATGAACATGCATTTTCCCTTCAGGCCGATTATGACTCGGTCCGCTGGCGCAACGGTATCGAATACACCGAGGTCGGTGATGATTTCAATCCCGAGGTCGGATTTTTGACACGCGATGGATATCGAAAAGTCTCAGTATTTAGCC